>JGI24707J26582_10004037_pt1 | contig 10297 bp, 8 predicted proteins | sample BioPla1DNA1_FD_26582 | JGI IMG/M metagenome (IMG submission 26582) | reverse complement strand
ATATCAATTATCGCATCTGTTTACAATGAGCAAGAAGGCTTAAACGAATTCTATTCTGTTTTAAAATCAGAATTACTTAAAATTAATGAAAATTATAATTTTGAAGTTATTTTTGTAAATGATGGCAGTAAAGACAATAGCCAAAAAATCATAAATCAAATTATTGAAAACGAAACTTCGCTAAAGATAAAAAGCATAGAATTTTCTCGTAATTTTGGTCATGAAGCAGCTATGATTGCAGGTATTGACAATTCAGAATCTGATTTTATAATTTGTATGGATGCAGATTTGCAACATCCGCCAAGTAAAATAGAAGATATGCTTGCAGAAACCGAAAAATCTGCCGAAATTATTCTTATGAACAGAACAAATCGTGAAGACCAAAAAGCAATGGGCAAATTATCCTCTTCATTATTTTATAAAACTGTAAGTTTCCTATCTGGTCATCGCTTTGAGCCAAATGCTTCTGATTTTTTCTTAATTTCAAAAGATGTTGCAAATGTTTTACGAAATAATTTTAGAGAAAGAAATCGTTTTTTAAGAGGCTATATACAAATTATTGGTTTCAACATAACAAGTTTAGATTATGTTGCTAGTGCAAGAATTGCTGGAACAAGCAATTATAATTTTAAAAAGCTTTTCAAATTAGCCTTTACCGCAATATTTGCTTTTTCAGAAAAACCATTAAGAATATCTGTAATCATATCAATGTTATATTTTTTATTTTCAATAATTCTTATTATTGTTAGTTTAGTTTCATATTTTTTAGAAAACAAAATACCATCTGGTTACACAACAATAATTATTTCACAAAGTATTGGATTTGCAATTCTAAGTTTCTTAATTGCTATTTTATCAATATATTTTGGCAAAAGCCTATCCGAGATAAAAGACAGACCTATTTATATAATTAAAAATTCTAAGACAAATGAAGCCTAATAGTTTATTTAGTAAAATAAAAAATCAAATAAATAATGGAAATTTGCTATATGCCTTAATTATTTGCTTATTGCTTTTCTCAATTTTTCCATTTATTTATCTTATTCAATACAATTTGCCGGGTGCTAGCGACGATATGCTGAACTCTCATGTATTTAAAGAATTTTCGTATTTTGATGCAATTTCTGAATGGTATAAAACAGGTTATAACGGCAGATATGCTAATTCTGCATTACTATTGCTTCCTGGACGACCTTATATGAACGTATGGTTTGCTAGAACAATCCCACATTTAAGTTTCTTATGTTTACTACTTTCTGCATACTTTTTAGTTCGCTCCATTTTTAAAAACATTAATATAAAAAATTCAATTTTAATAACATTAACTTTTGTTTCTTTCTATATTTGTTTTATTCCATCTATTCGTGAATTTTATTGGTTCTCTGGGTCAAGTGTTTATATCTTACCAGCAATTTTATATCTACTAATGCTTGGCTTACTTATAAGTTTTTTTAATAAAAATAATAACCCACTAGTAATTATTGCGTTAATCGTTTGTTTATTTTTCACAATAGGATCTCACGAAGCATGGGTAGTACTTTGCTTTTTCACAATTTTAGGATTTGTTATTTTTGAATTAATAAACAAAAGAAAATTTAAACTATCTACATATATTATAATTGCATGTACTTTAGTTTTAACTTATTTTTTTATAAAAGCTCCTGGAAATACAAATAGATTATATAACGAATCTCAAGTTTTTGACAATGGCGACTTTTTNGGTTCTGCCATAATGTCAACATTTGAAAGCATGAGCTTGATTAGCAAGTGGTTTGTTAATTTTGGATTTTTACTTATCATTGTAGCAATTTTAACCTATCCAAGAAAAAATGAACAAACAAAATACGCTGGCACAAAAACTATTTTACTTGTAGTTGCAATATTATTATCTGTTTTTATTAGTGTTTTCATTTTAAAATTTTCTTTAGGACACTTGACTTACCCTATGAGATATAGAGGAATTATTCCAGGTTATACTATTGCATTAATACTATTTTTATGCTTATTATTAAATTCTCGAAATGTTTTTTATATTAAAGAAAGATATAAAAATATAAATTTATCTTATGCTTTGCTGCTATTAGGTCTTATCTTCAATATCACATCATCTGAAAACTTAAAAGATGCTTATGTTGACATAGTATCACATAGAGCAAAAATAGAATCTGAACAAGTGCAATGGGTTGAAAATTTTATTTCATCTAGCGACCAAGAAACCATATACATACCAAGTATAAATAAAGGAACAAAAACTCTTTATTTCTTAGAAATACCTGAACCCAACACTTGGTATGCATGGGTATTGAAAGTTCATACAAATAAAAACATATTTATAGACCATTCATTAAATTTCGAGAAATTCCAATTTTCACATGACTCAACTACCCTAAGCCTAACTGTAAACCCTCAAGATGAATTTAGTCATACTCATGAATTTCCTATTGACGATATTAAAAAAAATAATTTTACTAAACTTAGAATTCGTGCAATTATTAACAATGATAGCAATATTAGTCATGAAAATAAAATATTGTTGGTAATTCAATGTGGAGATTTTTGGAAAGCCTATAATATTGAAGATTTAAAGGCTATTCATAATAATGGTCTTTTCTCAATAACTCACAATATCAATACAAAAATTCTCAACTCTGATGTATTAAAAGTTTATTTTTGGAATACTGAAATGGACTCTTTAAACATAAGTAAATTCAAAATTTATTTAGAAGAATAATACTAATTTCATTCCTTTACAGGCGTTGTCTTAAAAGAAAAATATCTTTGCATAAAATATGAATATACAATAACTAAGCACGTAGTTAGAATTTTTGATAATGTTGCCCAAATATTACAATATTCAACAAAGAATTTTAAGAAAATATAGTTTAAGAAAATTGCTCCTATAACTGTAAGTCCATAGCGAAAAAGTTGCTTTCTTCCTCTTAGTTGCGATTGAGTAAAAGTTACATATTTTGCTAATAAAAATCCTGTAGTAAANGTAATAGGAAAAACAAAAGCAAAAGCTGCAATATGAGGACTGAGAGTTACAAAATACAAGTCTAAATTTTGTTTTTGGAAAACATAGTTGTAGAAAACAAAATACAGAAAAATATCTAAAACTGTATTTAAACCTCCAGTAAAGCCATATCTAAACGTAACTTGTGGAATATATGAACTAAAAGGCTTATAAAACCAGTCGGCTACTGTGATTATTATTTTTCCACAAAAACCTAAAATTTTCAGCATAAACTTTCTTTATGACAAATTTATAAAAAATTTTATTAATAGCCTGCTTTATTATTTTATTTTTATACCAAAATTTTNCCTGTCATTTCGCTAGGAATAGCTAAATTCATCATTTTTAAAATTGTTGGAGCCACATCTGCTAACACTCCATTTTCAATTTTCTTATATTCAGAATTTATTAAAATACAAGGTACAGGATTTAATGAATGTGCTGTATTTGGTGTTCCATCGTCATTAAGAGCATTGTCAGCATTTCCATGGTCGGCAATTATTAAAATTTGATAATCATTTTTAATCGCTAATTCAACCACTTCGCCCATTGCAGTATCAACAGTTTCAACAGCTTTAACAATTGCATCATACACTCCTGTATGTCCGACCATATCACAATTAGCAAAATTTACAACTATTAAATTATGAATATTTTTTTCAATTTCAGCCATTAACGCCTTTTTAACTTCTGGAGCACTCATTTCTGGCTTCAAGTCATAGGTTGCAACTTTTTGCGAAGGAATTAAAATTCTGGTTTCGTTTTCAAATTTTTCTTCACGCCCACCACTAAAAAAGAAACTTACATGTGCATATTTTTCTGTTTCAGCAATTCTAAGCTGACTTAAACCATTTTTAGCAATAACTTCGCCAAGAGTTTTGTTTAAATTATCCTTTTCATAAATAACATTTATACCCTTAAAGCTTTCGTCGTAACGAGTCATGGTAAAATACTCTAAATCAAGAGTTTTCATTCCATGTTCAGGCATATCTTTTTGAGTAAGAACTGTAGTAATTTGCCTTAATCTATCGGTTCTAAAATTAAAACAAATAACAACATCTCCAGATTGAATTTTTGTTACAGGATTTCCGTCTTTATCGGTCATTACTATTGGTTCTATAAACTCATCTGTAATGTCGTTGTCGTAAGATTCCTGCATTGATTTTAAAATATCAGTTGATTTTTTCCCAATTCCTTCCAACATCAAGTCGTAACCTTTTTTCACTCTCTCCCATCTTTTGTCTCTATCCATTGTATAGTAACGACCAACAAGGCTTGCTAGTTTAACATTGGAATTTTCTAAAGCATCTGTAANTTTTTTTAAGAAACCAATTCCACTTTTTGGGTCAGTATCTCTACCGTCTGTTAAAGCATGAATAAAAGTTTTTTTCAAGCCTAAATCATCAGAAAGCTTTACTATTGCAAGCAAATGGTCTTCAGTTGAGTGAACTCCGCCATTTGAAACTAAACCTAAAAGATGAACTTGTTTATCATTTTCTTTTGCATATTTAAAAGCTTTTAATAAAACTGGATTTTGAAAAAACTTACCACTTTCTATTTCTTTATTTATCTTAACTAAATCTTGATACACAACACGTCCAGCACCAATATTCAAATGTCCAACTTCAGAATTTCCCATTTGACCTTTAGGTAAACCAACATTTTCGCCGTCAGTAAGTAATTCAGAATTTGGAAAGTTTTTTATAAATTTATCGTAATTTGGTGTTTTTGCATTACTAATAACATCGGCTTTTTGTCCATTTCCCTTGCCCCAGCCGTCTAAAATCATTAAAACTACTTTTTGCTTTGTCATTTTTTTATATTTTTATCTTATTCAATAAACAGTAAAATTTAAAATTAGTTTTATTTTGACGCAAAAATAATAAAATTATTGATTTTGATTGATGATTATTTGTGCTTGNAAAACATATTTAAAAATCGAAATTTTGCTTGTAAAAAATAAANAGTTTAGATATATTTGCATACGTTATAATCAAAAAAATGAAGCTTAAATTAATATATTTTGCATTTTTTATATTTATTGGTTTGCCTTTGTTTTCTCAAAAATATACGGTAAGTGGTTATATAAAAGACAAACACACAGGCGAAGATTTATTAGGCGCAAATATAATGGTTAAAGACCAAAATATTGGGACAACAACAAATGCTTATGGCTTTTACTCTCTTTCTATTCCTGCAGGCGAATATGAAATAATATACTCTTTTGTTGGTTATGAAGAAGTTGTTGAAAAAATAAAATTAAATTCAAATAAAAGTTTAAATATCTCTTTAGAAACTTCTGCTATAATTTCTCAAGAAGTAATTGTTAGTGGTGAAAAAAACAAAAACGTTGAAGATTCAAAAATGTCCGTAATAAAATTGCCTGTAGAAACGATTAAAACTCTTCCTGCATTTATGGGTGAAGTAGATATTTTAAAAACTTTACAGCTACTTCCTGGCATTCAATCTGCTGGCGATGGAAACTCTGGTTTTTATGTACGCGGTGGAGGTCCCGACCAAAATTTAGTACTATTAGACGAGGCTACTGTATATAACGCTGCTCACTTGTTTGGCTTTTTCTCTGTCTTTAATGCAGATGCAATAAAAGACATGGAAATTTATAAAGGTGGAATGCCCGCAGAATATGGTGGACGAATAAGTTCTGTGCTTGATATTTCAATGAAAAATGGAAATATGAACAAATATCAAGTAGAAGGTGGAATTGGAACTATTGCATCAAGACTTACTGTGCAAGGTCCAATTGTAAAAGAAAAATCATCTTTTATTATTTCTGGTCGTAGAACTTATGCAGATATATTAATACAGCCCTTTATAAAAGAGACATCTCCATTTAAAGGCTCTGGTTACTATTTTTATGATTTGAATGCAAAACTTAATTATAGATTTTCAGATAAAGACAGATTATACCTTAGCGCATATTACGGAAAAGATATTTTTGATTTCAAATCAAAAGAAGCAAATTTTAACGTAAAAATCCCTTGGGGAAATGGAACTGGTAGCATTAGGTGGAATCATCTTTTTAACTCCAAATTTTTCTCAAACACAACTTTAGTAGCCTCAGATTATAAATTTCAAACTGCAATAGAAATGGGCGATGAAGACAAACCCAATGAAGGCATGAGATTTATTCAAAATTCTGGANTTAGAGATTATTACATTAAACAAGATTTCACACTTCTACCAAATCCTAAACACACAATCAAATTTGGGCTAAATTATATTTATCATATTTTTACTCCTAATTCTGTAAATGCAAAATTAGGCGAAACTGAGTATGATTTTTCATCTGTACAAAAACAAAAAGCTCACGATGCTGCAATTTATATTGGAGACGATTTTAAAATTTCTGACAAAGTTACTATTTACGGTGGTTTTAGAGCTGCAATGTTTAATCAAGCTGGAAAATTCGTAAGATATGTTAAAGACGAGAATTTAATGAATAATATAGACACTATAACATATGGAAAAGGAGAAACTGTTGCATTTTACGACTCTTACGAACCAAGAGCTAGCATAAAAGTTAGTTTAGACAAAAATTCTTCTGTAAAGGCATCTTTTATGCAAAATAAACAATTTATTCATTTAGCTTCTTTGTCGGCTTCGACCCTGCCAACAGATTTGTGGGTGCCTTGTAGCGATGTTGTAAAACCACAGGGCGGTCGTCAATATGCAATAGGATATTTCAGGAATTTTTTTAACGACCATTTCGAAACTTCTGTCGAAGCCTATTACAAAAGTCTTTACGACCTAATTGAATATGCCGATGGTGCTTTACCCGGCAATGATGTAAACGACAATCCAGATAATTATTTTATTTTTGGAGATGGTTATTCTTACGGAGCAGAATTGTTTATAAAAAAGAGAACTGGACGTTTTACAGGCTGGATTGGTTACACTTGGTCTAAAACAGAAAGAATTTTTGATGATATAAACGGTGGTGAACCATTTCCTGCAAAATATGACCGCCGACACGATTTGTCTTTAACAACAACTTATCAAATTACTGAAAAATGGACTGCTTCCTTAGTTTTTGTTTTTGCAACAGGAAATACAACTACTTTACCAATAGCAAGATATATGATAGACGGTGATTTGATAAGCGAATATGGACCACGAAATTCTTACAGAATGNATCCATATCATCGTTTAGATCTTTCCGTAACATATCAACACAAAAAAACCGACAAATGGGAATCTTCTTGGAACTTTTCAATATTTAATGTGTATAATAGAAAAAATCCATATTTTATTTATTTAGAAGATAAAGGTTCTGTTGAAACTGGCGATTTTACAACAACAGCTAAACAAATTTCTTTAATTCCTATTTTACCATCAATAACTTGGAATTTTAAATTTTAATTTATGAAAATGAAACTGAGAAATATTATATTTTTACTTTTAATAATCATAACTTCATCTTGCATAAAAGATATTAGCTTAGAATTACCTAAAGCTGACGAAAAACTTGTAATAGAAGCAATGATAGATTCTGATGATTATCCAATAGTTTTTATTTCAAAAAATTCAAGTTATTTTACTAATATTGATACAACAATACTAAATGCTTCAATTGTTAAAGGTTCAGATGCTTGCGTAATTGTTTCTAACGGAGCTATTACCGACACTTTAAAGCCTACAATTATGGAAAGATACCCATATCACGGTTACCGTGGCACAAAATTTAAAGGCGAGGTTAACAAATCATATGATTTAAAAATTTTATACCAAGATAAGGAATATAACTCAACAACAACAATACCTGAGCCTGTACCTATTGATTCTGTATGGTTTAATCTATTGCCAGGAAATGATACAATGGGTTTTTTAGGCTTTAAATTTACTGACCCAGAAAAATTTGGAAATTATTACACCTTTTATGTTAAAGTCTTAGAACAACAAAAATGGTATTATCGTCCTTCGTTTGGCTCACATATTTTAGACGATAAATTATTAAATGGTCAAGAATTTTCTTACACACCATTAACTAAAGGTTATGAACGAAATGCTTACTATCATAATGTTTGGTTAGATGAAGATTTAGATTTTCTAAGTTTAGTTTGCTTTAAAGTTGGCGACAGTGTAAGTTTAAAAATGTCAGCAATTGATGCAAATAGTTTTAATTTTTGGAGTTCTGTTTACAGAAATGTTTTAACAGGAAGCAATCCTTTTACCAACCCTGCATCAGTAAAATCAAATATTTATGGCAGTCCAGCTAATGGTCATTGGATAGGTTCTGGAACTCATTTTACAAATGTTTATATCACAGATAGTGCAACTTTGATATTAATTCCATAAAATAATTATTATTTATATTTTCTTTCAAAACCATATGTAAATTCAAAAAAAATAACAAATTTTTATTTAGAATTAAAAAAAATATTAATTTCGGGCAAACTATTTGTAGTCTTTTTAGTTATATATTTATGAAATTATTATAAAAAATATTTTTACTATGAAAATTTTAACATTAATAAGTTTTGTTTTTTTGATGAGCTTGTCAGCTTTCTCTCAAGAAAATCCTGTTACATGGAACATTAACCAGTCGCGTTCAGAAGATGGTTCTTTTAATTTTCACATTAAAGCTGATATTAAAAACAATTGGTATGTTTACGGAATGAATCTAGATGAAGGCGGTCCTTTACCATTAAAACTTGATATAAAAGACAAAGAGGACATGGTTTATAATGCTGACATCAAAGAAGTGACACCTGCAATAACTGTATATGATGATGTTTTTACCATGAATGTTAGCTCATATCAAGGCAACAGTGAATTTGTAATTAATTATGTTCCAAAAACTGAAATAAACTCACTAACCATAATTATTGACGGTCAGGCTTGTAATACTGAAAATGGTATGTGTGTTTTAGTTTATGAAGAAATTCCTATCACAATTCAAAAATAATAATATATAAAATAATTTTACAATGAGTGAGAAAATAAAATGTTTGATAATCGGCTCTGGTCCAGCAGGTTATACTGCTGCTATTTATACTGCAAGAGCTAATTTGAATCCTGTGCTTTACGAAGGTTTACAACCAGGTGGACAATTAACTACGACAACAGAAATAGATAATTTTCCTGGCTATCCCGAAGGAGTTTCTGGTCCTATAATGATGGNTCAACTAAAAGCTCAAGCCCAAAGATTTGGCACAGATGTTAGATTTGGTTGTATTACAAAAGTTGATTTTAGTAAAAGACCTTTTAAAGTTGTTGCCGACAATGTTCATGAAATTGAAGCAGAAACTGTAATTATTGCAACTGGTGCTACTGCTAATTATTTAGGCTTAGAATCTGAAGAAAAGTTTAAAGGATTAGGCGTTTCGGCATGTGCTACTTGCGATGGTTTCTTTTATAGAAATAAAGATGTAGCTGTTGTTGGTGGTGGCGATACTGCTGCTGAAGAAGCTANTTATCTCGCAGGACTTTGCAATAAAGTTTATATGATCGTAAGACGCGATGTTTTACGCGCTTCAAAAGCAATGCAAGAAAAAGTTATGAATAATCCAAAAATCGAAATACTTTGGAATCATAATACTGTAGAAGTTCTTGGAGATAGTTCTGGAGTAACTGGAGCTAGATTAAGAAATAACAAAACCAACGAAGAAAAAAATATTGATATTCATGGTTTTTTCCTTGCAATTGGACACACTCCTGCAACTAGCCTATTTAAAGATTATATAGAGCTCGACGAGCAATCTTATATTAAAACAAAACCAGGAACTTCTAAAACTAATGTTCCCGGTGTTTTTGCTTGTGGCGATGTTCAAGACCCTAATTATAGACAAGCTATTACTGCTGCAGGTTCTGGCTGTAAAGCCGCAATAGATGCAGAAAGATTTTTATCTGAAAATTGAAAATAATATAAAACTGACAGCATATTACAATCACTAATTGTTGACACTAAGATATTTAAGTGCAATATCTGAAGTAACACATTAGCTAATTTCATATAAGATACTGTCAGTTTTTTAGCACTATGACAATAAAAGAAAAATACAAATATGTTTTAGATTATTTTCGGAAAAATATAAAATTAGCCGAAACTGAGCTTGATTATCAAAACGATTTTCAATTATTAGTAGCTGTAATATTGTCAGCTCAATGCACAGACAAAAGAGTTAATCTCATCACTCCTGCTCTATTCAATGATTATCCAGATGCTCAAACTATGAGCTTTGCTAGTCCAGAAGTAATTTTTGAATATATTAAATCTTGTACTTATCCAAACAACAAAGCAAAATATCTTGCTCAAACAGCAAA
>JGI24707J26582_10004030_pt1 | contig 10311 bp, 12 predicted proteins | sample BioPla1DNA1_FD_26582 | JGI IMG/M metagenome (IMG submission 26582) | reverse complement strand
TCAATTTATTGATGATTTTTTCACAGCAGTATTAGTGATGGCCGAAGATGAAAAAGTCCGCGAAAATAGGCTAAATCTTTTATCACGTTATGTAGCTCTGACACGTCCTTTGGGAGATTTAAGTAAAATAGTGCATAAAAAAAATGAATAAAAGTTGTTTTTTCCTTTGCAAAATGAAAAATATATATTAAACTTGGATATAGTGCTGCATTATTTAAGATATAGTACAGCATTATGGAGGTGATTTTTATTTGGTTATCTGAGCGGCAAAAAAAGATAGTAAAGATTGTGCAAGAGAAAGGACCAATTATTGGTGAAGAGATTGCGAATCATCTCGGGGTTGTACGTTCTACATTACGTGCAGATTTTGCTTTTTTAACTAAATCAGGTTTTTTGGGGGCCCGCCCTCGAGTTGGTTATTATTATACGGGGAAAAAAATCTTCTGCCATATTGTTGAGGCAGTTAGAAGGTTAAAAGTTAAAGATTGGCAAGCTGTACCTGTAGTTGTCGGGGAAGGGGCAATGGTTTACGAAGCCATTGTTAACTTATTTTCCTCTGATGTTGGTACTCTTTATATTGTAAGTGAAGGGGGGGTTTTAGAAGGGGTAGTTTCTCGAAAAGATTTATTAAAAATTGTTTTGGGACAGGCGGATATTCAAAAAATACCTGTAAACGTCATCATGACGCGGATGCCTAATATTGTCACCATTAGTCCCGAGGATTCTTTGTGGAGTGCAGCCCAAAAAATAGTGGAACACGAAGTAGATTCCCTACCGGTTGTGAAACCGGTTGTTTATCAAGATAGGGAAGGATTGGAGGTAGTGGGTAGAGTCACTAAAACTACCATTACTTCAGCTTTTGTGCATATCGGGCAACATAAGTACATGCAGGAAGAATAAAAAGTATAATTATTGGGGTGAATGCTGTGAAAAAAGCCAATTTTGTTTATCTGTTTACTGAAGGTAAAGCGGAAATGAAAGCTTTGTTAGGCGGTAAAGGTGCCAACCTCGCGGAAATGACAAATATCGGTTTACCTGTACCACCTGGTTTAACTATCACTACTGAAGCTTGTCGTGATTTTTTTGAAAATGATAAGTTGTTACCTGAAGGTTTGGAAGAAGAACTGTGGACTAAATTGGGTGAAGTGGAAAAGCTGACTGGTAAAAAATTTGGAGCTGCTGCTAACCCTTTATTATTATCGGTTCGTTCCGGGGCTCCAATTTCCATGCCTGGAATGATGGATACCATACTTAATTTAGGTTTAAATAAAACGACTATTGAAGGATTAACTAAAGCAACGCAAAATCGTCGTTTTGTTTTAGATTGTTATCGTCGTTTTATACAGATGTTTGCTGATGTGGTAATGGGTGTAAAACATGATTATTTTGAAAAAGTTCTACAGAGGTTAAAAAAAGAAGTAGGTGTTCAAGATGATCAGGATTTAACTACCGCAAATTTAGAAAAATTAATTGAAGAATATAAAACCATTGTTTTTAAAGAAACAGGGCGAAAATTCCCTTCAGACCCACGTGAACAATTAATTATGGCAATTAAGGCTGTTTTTGATTCATGGTATAATCCTCGGGCTGAAGTGTATCGCAATCTCAATCATATTCCACATGATTTGGGTACTGCTGTTAATGTACAAACAATGGTTTTTGGAAATATAGGGGATGATTCTGGTACTGGAGTAGCTTTTACACGTAATCCTGCTACTGGTGAAAACAAAATTTATGGTGAATACTTAATGAATGCTCAAGGGGAGGATGTTGTTGCCGGAATTCGTACACCTAAACCTTTGGCACAATTAAAATCTGAAATGCCTAAGGTTTACCAACAGTTTGAAGAATGCTGTCAGCTATTGGAAAAACATTATCGCGATTTACAAGATATTGAATTTACCATTGAAAAAGGAACTCTTTATTTATTGCAAACTAGAAGTGGTAAAAGAACAGCCCGAGCAGCAATTAAGGTAGCTGTTGACATGTATGGGGAAGGTTTAATTACTAAAAAAGAGGCTCTACTGCGTGTGGATCCGGATTCATTAGGACAATTATTGCATAAAAGAATTGATCTTGAATCCCGGGTAAAGGTAATTGCTAAGGGTCTACCAGCTTCACCTGGTGCGGCATCGGGAAAAATTGTTCTTTGTGCTGATCAAGCGGAAAAATTGGCTAATAAAGGTGAAAAGGTAATTTTAGTTAGTACTGAGACCACACCTGATGATATTCACGGAATTATAGCTGCACAAGGTATTTTAACTAGTAGAGGTGGGATGACTAGTCATGCCGCGGTAGTAGCACGTGGGATGGGGAAATGCTGTGTTTGTGGTTGTGAAAGTTTGAAAATAGATTTTACTGCTGGGACTATAAAAGTAAAGGATCTTGTTTTAAAAGCAGGGGATTTAATTTCTTTGGATGGTACTAGTGGAAATGTAATTTTAGGAGAAGTAAAATTAGTTGATCCGGAAATGAGTTCAGAATTTCAAACGCTTTTAACTTGGGCTGATGAGGTAAGGAAATTAAATATTAGAACTAATGCCGATAATCCCGTAGATGTTAGAAAGGCTCGTGAATTTGGGGCAGAGGGCATTGGCTTGTGCCGTACAGAGCATATGTTTATGGCCCCAGATCGTTTACCAATAGTTCAAAACATGATTTTGGCTGATACAGTGGAAGAACGGAAAAAAGCTTTAGCAGAATTATTGCCGATTCAGGAAGAAGATTTTTATGGGATTTTACGGGAAATGGATGGTTTTCCGGTAACAATTCGTTTTTTGGATCCTCCTTTACATGAGTTTCTGCCTAATATTGAGGAATTAGCTGTGGAGCTAGCCAAAATGGAAGTTAAAGGTCAAGTGAATGAGGAATATAAAGCTAGGGAAAAGGTGTTGGCTAAAGCCAGAGAACTTCATGAATTTAATCCGATGTTAGGACACCGCGGCTGTCGATTAGGTATTGCTTATCCGGAAATTTATGAAATGCAGGCTACCGCTATTTTTCAAGCATGTGCCCGTTTGGTTAAAGAAGGATATCATATTATTCCTGAATTGGAAATACCTTTGGTAATTGATCAAAATGAATTGCTTTTCTTGCGTAAAAAAATAGAAGAAATTGCTGACACTATTATGCGGGAAAATGATGTGCAGTTTAAATATTATATTGGTACGATGATTGAATTACCGCGAGCTTGTTTGTTAGCCAAAGAAATTGCCCAAGTTGCTGATTTCTTTTCTTTTGGTACTAATGATCTCACACAAACTACCTTAGGCTTTAGTCGTGATGATGCCGAAGGAAAATTCATGGACATCTATTTGGAAAAGGAAATTCTTAAAAAGAATCCTTTTATGGTGATTGATCGAGATGGAGTAGGTCAATTAATGCAAATAGCGGTTGAAAATGGACGTTGTGAAAAAAGCGATCTTTTAATCGGCATTTGCGGTGAACACGGTGGGGAACCAAATTCTATAGAGTTTTGTCATTTAATTGGTTTAGATTATGTCAGTTGTTCGCCTTTCCGTGTGCCGATTGCTCGTTTGGCAGCAGCCCAGGTGGAGATTAATCATCCAAGAACAAGTAATAAGAAGCAAAATAGTATAGGATACGTATAAAATATAGTAAGGGGTATTGTTTCTTAGTGATTCTAAGGGACAATACCTTATTTTTGTTACCTGTTAATGACAAGCGAATCTACTAATAGGAATGAGCTAATGAATAATGTAATATTAACTTTCTTTTTAAAATATGTGATTGCTACAATCGTTTTTTTAGATATGTTTCAGCTCCTACTCTATTAAATTGTTACACGGGTGGTATATAAAGCTGACAGAAGTAAAATCTAAGTAGTAAATGATAATATTAAGCTATATAAACCTACTATCAGAAAAAAGGTGATTAGATGGTTACTGAAACAGCATTACTAGAAATGGGATGGAAATTAGATAATAGTTACGCTGAGTTGCCAGACAAGTTTTATACAAATATCAACCCAACCCCTGTGCGCGCACCAAAGCTGATTATACTTAATCATACTTTGGCGACAACCTTGGGATTAAAGGTGGAGCTATTGCAAAAATCTGGGGGGAGTGACAAGGGAACAAAAAGAGTATTTCGACGTCTAAAATAAATAAAAGAAACTTTTAGGGAGGGAATAATTTGAAAAAAGTATTAACACTAATATTAGTCTTATTATTAAGTATTGCGGTAATTGGTTGTAGTAAAACTCCCGGTGATGCGGATCCCGGAAAAGTTGTAGAACCTAGGGAAGATGTAGATCCTGTAAAAGATGAGGATAATAGCACAGTTATTTACGAGAATACTCAGTATGGTTTTAGCTTTTCTTTACCCGAGGGCTGGAGGAATTACGAAATTAGAAGTGAACAATGGGAAGGTTTACCCCTTGGTGAAGATTCTAATGACAGTAAAGATGTAGAAACAGGTCCATTGATTTCGATTCGACATCCTGAATGGACATCTGCTGATCAACGACAGGATATCCCTATTATGATATTTACCCTAGACCAATGGGAGTCACTAGAAAAAGAGGAATTTCATATTGGGGCGGCACCTATGGGACCTAAAGAATTAGCCCACAATAGTAAGTATGTTTTCGCCCTGCCGGCTCGTTACAACTACGCATTTCCAAAAGGCTATGAAGAGGTGGAAAAGATTTTAGAGGGAAATCCTCTTCAAGCAAATGAAAACATTGATATGTAGTTATGCAAGTGCTCCCGCTAAACTTAAACCAATAATCTTTTTTTTGTTCATAGTAAAAACTCCTCACTTTTGTTTTTATTTTTTTTCTATACTTTATAGACGTTATTACTCCTGAAAAAGTTCTCGTATTTTGTTATTACCGTAAAAAGGTAACATCACTACAACTCAAACATACTTTATAGGGACGGTTACTCAATTGAGAATTACTCAGAAGTATCCTTTAGTAAACGGTAGGTTCCCCCTTTTTAGCAAAAGTAGGGATAGTTAACTTGTAAAATTTGGAACATATTTTTTAAAATTATAGGCTCGCTAAGAGGACTATAATTAGATTTACTCCTCAAAGCTGATAATATTTTATGTGCATTGCATTTACAATGCACATATTTTATATTAAAATACATATAATGATAGTAAAGGGAGGGAAGTTAAATGTCCGAAACAACAAATTTAACCATGCGCATAGATAAAGAACTCAAGGACCAGGCGGAACAGCTTTTCTCTGAATTGGGTATGAATATGACGACGGCATTCACCGTCTTTATCCGACAGGCTATCCGAGAGAGAAAAATACCCTTTGAAATATCTTTGAATAGTCCTAATTCAGAAACGATAGCAGCTATGGAAGAAGCAAATAGAATAAGCCGTGACCCAAGTGCAAAACGCTACTCAAGTTTTGAGGAACTGATAGCGGAGGTTCGGAATGAAGTATGAGATTTTATCGACAGGTAGGTTCAAAAAGGATTTAAAGGCAATTATTAAGCGAGGATACAATGTACAATTACTACAAGAAGTTGTTTCTATGTTGGCAGCGGGAATTACCTTACCGGAAAAATATAAAGACCATCTGTTAATTGGTGACTGGACCGGGCATAGGGAATGCCATATTACTCCCGACTGGCTTTTGATTTATAGGGTTGATAATGATGTTCTAGTATTGACGCTTACCAGAACAGGTACACACAGCGATTTATTTTGAGTAAAATACTTATTACATTGAGTGGAAAATGTTAAATGAATTAAATCATGTGATTGACTATATTGAAGATCATTTATCCGATGATCTATCTCTTGCAATAATTCCTGAATATACTGACACATAAATTATTTTTATCCGCTTTGGTGTTGTAATAAACAGAGCTCATAGACTAGTCGAGGTTGAGCCAAATTCTTTCTCAAGGCCCATGGAGATGGCACTGTTTATTGTGCTTATTCTAAGAGCGTCGGAGCCGTTAAACTTTATTTTTTTCCCAAAAGGTAGATGGGTTTGCAACGATGCACATGGAGTTTATTGACAAGTTTATATCCAGTGATCCAGAAATGGCTATACTCATGGAAAAGTATGAGAAAGAGTTACTCCCTTATATGATAAGATTTATTGAGCAAGGAAGAGAACAAGGTTATTTCAGCAAAAGACTTTCCGTGGAAACTATGTTATTTTATATTAATCTTTTTAGTAGCCAAGCGATGCAACAATTGGAACAAATACCACAGGGAGAACAGAAGCGCCGGATTTATAACGAGTTGCTGACCGTGTTTCTTTATGGCGTTACGGGGGAAAAAGCAATCTCCTTTTAATCATGGACTAGCCAGGGAGACTGTCTTTCTCGGAATTGAAAAGTGTTCCTTAATGTGCAAAAACGACGATTGGTCTATTTTGCTAGCCGCCGCCCAAGCAGTAATTAGCGAAAAGGACCTATCTTAAACAGTTGTAGATTGGGTAATATGTATTAAAGGTGTTATCTCCGAATTTTATGGGGATAACACCTCGTTTTTTATTAAAGATTTAAATGAAAACTGCATTGAAAAAGGGCTATTATGGTGTAGATTTGCACATTTGTGACTGTCAAGTACTTTTAAACAAATTTTGCTAAATAACTTTTAACACCTAGATATTCCCAAATATGGTTTTTCGATGTTTAATTCTGTAACTATCACCACTTAAATGAATTACCTCACTTTTATGAATTATTCGGTCCAAAATGGCCGTGGTTATTGCAGGATCCCCCAAAAGTTCCCCCCAATCCTTAGGACCCTTATTTGATGTAATTATGATTGAAGTTTGCCCATAAAGCTTATTTATAAGTTGAAAGAACATATTGGCCTCATTTTTGTTCATTGCCATAAACATCAAGTCATCAATGATGACCAAATCGGATGTAGTTATTCTTTTCATCCTTAATCGACTACCCTTGCTTATTTCTTGGGTCTTAAAGAGATTTATCAAGGTATCCATTTGGACAAAGCTGACCTTATATCCCTTGTCTATTGCGTCAATACCTAGGCCTATAGCCAAAAAGGTTTTCCCGACCCCGGGAGGCCCCAATAGCAGTAAATTGTAAACTTGTTCAACCCATAAAAGTTCCCTTAGATGCTGAAATTGCTTTTTGCTGAGAGATTGTTGTTCCGCAAGGTTAAACTCGTCCAGGGTCTTGTATTCCGGGAAAGCGGCCCATTTGAGCCACTTGTCCCTTTGTTTTTCCCCCCGTTTCGATAATTCATAACTAACAAGTTTAGATAAAAATTGTTGATAGCTAAGTTCCTTGGCTTCCGCCTCCAACAAAAGATCATCTAAGGCCTTAGCCATTTCAGTTATCTTTAATGCCTTCATTTGCTGTTTTAATTCACTTGTGGTTTCTAACATATATGTCCCCTTTCCAGAATTTCTTTGTAATAATTAAAATCCCTAGTCATCGGTTTTGTTTCAAATTTGCTACGGTCCATTTCATTCAAAGGTTTAATCTCTATAAAATCAGCTTCACCGAATCTTGTTATTCTCTCTTTAGGCTGCATTTTGCCAAAATAATCTATTGCATCATTGAAATCAGTAGCACTAAAAAGGTTATGTTTCAGACAATAATTTAACGCTTTTTCGGTAATTAGGACATCGACATCCTCAATACTTCTTTGAAGCATTTGCAGCTGATCGCGTATGTATCTTGGTTTTTGTGCTCTGATTTTCTTCAGCCATTCTTTTGCCTGTGATGGCTGATTAAAAAATACTGCTACCGTTTCAATATATTTGTCAATACCTTTGGAACGATCCCGGCCGTGGTTGTTGTTTTTGACAAGTTTACCTTTTTCAAGACTAATAGTGTGTCGGGCTAATTCCTGTTTAGTCTCCAAGTCGCTGATTACAAGAATGTTTTCCTGGACCTTCATCACTTCTACTACTTTTTCCGTCCCATCATAGGTCCCAAGGGGTACGGAATATCTATTACCCATAAACCAGATGGTATTGTCTTTTCTTACCGTTCTTGTTATACTGTTTTTACAAGTGCTATTTAATTTTTCGTAGACCGGCAGGAGATGGGGCTTTTCCAGGGCGAACATTTCTGCCGGTATTTTCTTTGTTGTATTGTGTTTTTTCCCATTACCTGTTCGCTCAAGCCAAGCTAAACAATCTTCGTTAAGCCTCTCCAAGTTAAAAAAAGTTCGGTGTTTGGCAAAATTCTTTTTCACAAAGCCCACAACATTTTCAATGCGCCCCTTGCTTTGGGGGTCCTGTTTTCTACACATATAAATTAGAAAGCCTCTTTTTCTAGTGTAGTTTGCAAATTCATGAGTAAGAATTAAATCTCCGCTATTTTCACTAGTCAGAATTAGATGGTCTTGGTCGTAAACGATTTCTTTTGTTCTCCCGCCGTAGAAGAAAAAAGCGTTTTCATGCATTTTGATTACATCCTCAGTAGTAAAGGGTCTGTCCAGCCACTCTACATATTTTTGCCTAGAATTGGACAGAACGAAAGCGATAAACCAGAGTCTGACCAAATTTCCTTGGGCATTTTTGAGTTTCTCTTCACCAAAATCAACCTGCATTTGATGTCCTTGTGGCGGGTCCTCTATAGCTTCATGGTCCCTTTTGTGAATAGTTTTTGGGATATCGTACTCCTTTCTCAGGTAAGAAACATAATTTCTGACTGTACTTTCTGAGATATCAATTTCCGGATACCGTTCCTTCAACCAGTCAAATACCTGGGCCCCAGATAAATCGGGGTATTCTTTTAACCATGACAAAATTTTTTCCCTTTTGTGGTCCAGCTTTTTTTGACGGGTTTGCATGTCTTCAAGTACCTGGTTGTATTCATCTGGGTTTAAATTCCCATACTGATATACCGTATTTCGGGATATATCCAGATGTCTTGCTATTTGAGAAATGTTTAAGCCCAACTCCTTTAAGCGTATTATTTCCGAATACATATTCCACCTTTCCGTGAGCTTCATTTGCTCCCCTCCCCGCTGATTTAATTTCCAGTTCAATCATACAGGAAAGGAGTTTTGTGGTAAATACTGTTCATTCTTATTTAGCAAAATTTGTTGAGTTTAGTTTAGCAGTTACAAATATGAAGAACTATTATTAAATGGCTTTAGGGCTGATATTGTTTATGGGTTTGATACAGAAGAGGAAAGATATGACTAGTAAACTATTCTTTGATGCAGATTTGCCTGTCTGCTTTTTTGTGAGTGAGTAGGGAAGATATTTTATTTGAGCTGTATCCAGAGAAAATAGTATTACCTAAACAGGTTTATGATGAACTTTGCCATCCAAGTATTCCTCATTTTAAACGAAAAATGGATCAGTTTGCACAAAAGGATAAATTTTCTATCAAAGAAATTTTATTGGATACTGAAGAATACCATTTGTATTATGAACTGGCATTTTCATCTTCTAAAGGTGNGGTTATAATAGGTAAGGGTGAGGCGGAAGGGAATAACATTTGGCACAACATGTTAGGAAAAACGAAGAGTGCTGCCAGGGCTTACCTTTGCTGAATACTTAAGAACAGTTAAGTAACAACGCACTTATACTTAAATAATCATAGCCTTAGGGCTTTTTCTATGCCTAAAAATGGGGAGAGTTATATGAAATGCCTATTTTGCCGCTTTGTCATTGTAGATAAAAAGGCCAGTGATAAGGATTGGACGGCTTATTAATGCGGCGATCCCAGGGGTGAATACTACAGGGCTTTAATCAATACATCAGCGGCTCTCCTGGTCTGGCTGTGAAGATAGCGAAAGGAAAATGAGGATGGGTGCGAAAAAACCTTTAAAACCTTATCGCCATCTCGGCTGCCCGGAGCTAACGGAGGATAGGTTTTGTCCCGAACACATGAAAGAATATAACTGGGAAGAAAAGGGTAAGGTTTACACCTACTGACTTGGGGGTAGGGGGTATTAATCCCCTTACCCTCCACATGTTAAAATTTTATTAATAACATGTGGAAGTATATTTTAAAGTGGGGTACTTTTCAATTATTATTTGGGGTACTTTTAGTTTAATATAAACAGCAGATAAGAAAAATCAGCCTATTAACCATTGGGAAGATGTTATAGATCAATTCTTGATGATTCCCATGGCACATCAAATGGTAGGAGACTATTTAGTTATTGATCATCCCCGTGATGAAGAAAATAGACGGCATATGCTTTTACGTTCTTATCAAGTACATGCCCTTCGTGCTGTTGAGCAGGCAGCTTATCAGGGTGTTAACGGTGATGGAGTACCCCATGGTGGGTTTGTCTGGCATACAACCGGGGAACGTGTCATAATAGTGATGGGTGCAATATATGTTATAAAATCAAGGGTTTCAGAAACTT
>JGI24707J26582_10004025_pt1 | contig 10324 bp, 9 predicted proteins | sample BioPla1DNA1_FD_26582 | JGI IMG/M metagenome (IMG submission 26582) | reverse complement strand
CTGATTGAAGATTATTTTGAATATGAAAGAAAGATAAACGGAATTCCTAAATACAAAAGTTTTAAAGAATTTGTGGAAAATCCGGTTCGTAAACAAGGTTATGTGGAAGAAGGAAAAATTCATGAATCCTCTTACGATGCAATTTTAAGAAAAGTTTTAATTTCCGATTTTGACAAGTTCTTTGACCAATCGGCACAGCCGATTGAAGAGATTTTCGAATCCGTTTTCAAACCCGGACAAATAAGCGTATTTCCGACAGAATATATTTCATCTCCCAGAATTCGCGATTTAATCGTTTTAACGATTATGTCAATTATAGTTGACAACAAGCTTAGCACATCGGGAAATGAGACAATAAAAGACACACCCGTCATTTTGGCACTTGACGAAGCGCACAGATATTTATCAAAAGACGGCGGAAGTGTTCAATCGGAAAGAATCATACACAAATTTGCGGAAGCCGTAAAACAGGGAAGAAAAGAAGGTTTGGGTCTTTTCTTGATAACGCAGGACCCTCAAGACATTCAACCTGAAATTTTAAAACAAGTAAACACTAAAATCATTTTGAACTTAAATAACGATGCTGCAATTAATTCGGTAAAAGTTCCGAAAGAATACGAAAAGAAAATTCCGTACCTTAAAAAAGGACAAATGATAATCTACAGCCCCGACAACAGCGATATCGTCGAAATTACTGGATTGTCGGATTGTGTGGTAAATCATAAGTGATGAAATTTATGTAGAAAAATAAACGTAATAATTTGAAAAATAAACGTAATAATTGGAAAAATAAATAGAATAATTGGAAAAATAAATAGAATAATTGGAAAAATAAATAGAATAATTGCAAAAATAAATAGAATAATTTGAAAAATAATTGTGAATAAAACTAACGGTCGCTTGGTTTCGGCAGAAACGGAATCCAATTCCGAAACTGCCGACGAGACAATATCGTCAAGTAATAATTCAAAATAAAGAAGGAAAAAAATAAAAAAGAAATAAAAAATAAAAAAAATAAAAAAGTAAAAAAAATAAAAAAAAAGAAAAACAAAAACCTTAATAAAAGCGACAAAGTCGCTTTTATTAAGGTTTTAAAACTCAAATTTAAATGAAGTTTTCAAACCTTAAAACTTTTCATGTTTTCAAAATTTAAACCAAAGTTTTCAGTTTTTTAAATTTTAAAAAGCTTTCATCCAAACGGTCGGAATTTTTATATCGGTAATTTCCGATTCATTTGATTCGTTACTGCTGCTGTTACTTTTTTCGTTTAAATTTGTGTTTTCGTTATTTTTTGATTCGGCTCCGAAAATTAGTGATGAAAGAGATACTTTGTCCATGTATAAAACATTCGGCTCACCTTCTTTTCCGACGAGTTCTTTTGCTTTGTCCAAAGCTGTATAGAAGTTTCCGATTTCGTCTACGAGTTTTAGTTCTATTGCTTTTTGACCTGTTATTATTCGGCCGTCGGCAAGGCTTTGTATGTATCCTTCGTCAAGGTTTCTGCCTTTTGCAACTTCTCTTACCATGTTGTTTTTCATGTCGTCTACGATTTGTTGCCAATATTCTTTTTCTTCATCGGTTAACGGTCGGTGTTGGGAGCCCATATCTTTAAACGGACCGCTTTTAAAAACGGTTACGTTTACGCCTTCTTCTTCAAGTTTTTTTGAATGGTCTTCATGCATCCCGATTGCACCGATTGAACCTGTAATTGTGCTGTTTGTAACGTAAATGTAATCGCTTTGAGATGCAACCCAATATGCTGCAGAAGCTCCGGCGTCTCCGATTGTGGATATTATTATCACACCTTTTTCTTTTGCACGATTGATTTCAAATACGATTTCATCGGCCGCAGATCCGCTTCCGCCGCCACTGTTAATTCTAAACACAATTGCGTCAACTTTTTCTTCATCAACGGCTTTTCTAATTAAAGCACATAAAGTGTCAGATCCTGTATATCCGAAACCGTATGCACCTTCACCTGTAATCATCGTTCCGTGAATGTTTAAAACGGCAATTTTAGGTCCCGTTCCGGGCAAATAATCCGAAGGACTGAACAAAGCGGCAGCAAACAAAACTACTGCTAATAATAAAATGAATCCTAAAAAAATAAAAATTTTATTTCTTGAAAACCAATTTCTTTTTTTCGGCTTTTTAACACTTTTACTTTTTTCCGAATTTTCAAATGCGATTCTTTCTTTTCTTCTTTCTTCTCTTAACTTTTCTTCCTTTCGTATTTCTTCTCTTAATCTTTCTTCCCTTAGTATTTCTTCTCTTATTCTATCTTCTCTAATTTTCTCTTCTTTTATTTTTTCATTTACGATATCTTCAATTTTTTTATCGATATCGACATTTTTATCTTTTTTTAACGAATCCGATTCGTTTTTATTTTCATTCATATATGTGTAGTACGGTCTGTATTTTGAGCCTGTTGGCAGCCTGTCTTTTTTTAGATCTTCCATATCTTTATTTTCTTCTTCTTTTCCTTCTTTTATGTCCATCGAATTATACACCTTTTTATCAATTTAATCAAATATTCAAATCTCAAATCCGATTTCGGATTTTGGCTTTATATTTACTAAAATGTAGTCGTTCATCTTCGATTTGACGATGTCGGCGACATCCGTTAATTTAACGCCTTCTTCGAATTCCACGTCTTTTATTTTGTCCGCATACTTGTCATACGGCAATTTTACTCGAACACCTGTCAATTTCAAAGTCATTGCTGACGGTGCAAGCGATTCTGCGACTTCCGGCACTTGGTTTTCAATTTCTTTCATAACTCTTGCCGGAAGGACAGCGGGAGGATCTTTTGCTAAATCTTCACGCATTTTGTCTGCCAATTCGCTCACCTTTTCGTTCATCACGTCAAGTGCGTTTATGTCGCCGGGTTTTCTTAAACGGCTTGAAGATCTTCCAAGATTTCCGATGTAAACGTCTGCTCGGGGAATGTCTTTTTCTGTTAAGTCGTCAGGCCCTCCGGTTACTACTATCGGAATTTCTATTCCTTCAAAAAGCCTCGGCTTTTTGTTCATGAGACAATCTCGAAACGAACCGAGTGCAAATACGGCAATATCATGTTCGTTTATAAGTCTTCGTTCAAAATCGTCGTTTAGTGCAACTCTTCTTCCCATTCCGCGAGCTAAGCCGATCATCGTCGTTTTTGCTCCCGGGTGTCTTAAATATTCTGCAATATCGCAAGCCGAGTGCGGCAAGTGGTGAGAAGCAAGTGTCGGCGACACTACAGCAATTTCAATTCCCGTTAGCGGGGATTTTATAAGTTTTCCCAAGAGCGTTTCCGCAAATTTTTCAATAACAGGCGCTTCTTCTCTTGGAAGAATCATATCCATGTCGACTTCGGCTACAGTTACGACCTTGTTTACGATAAATCCGCCTACGTCTTCTATAAGCTCGATAACTTGTCCGTGTTTGTAAACTCCGCCGTTGTATAAATACGGTTCATAAACGGTTTTCATCAAACTTCTCCTGTTTTCAAATTGTTTAACATAATTTCAGCATCTTCAATCCATTCCGGTTCCAACGGATCTTCTGATGCAACGAATAAGAAATCCCTTCCGTCCATTGTGTGATATCTTACACGAAACCCTTCGGGAACGGAACGAATCGCCAATTCCACCATATTTGCATGAAGCGATTTTGCCGGGTCGGCAATAAATATTCCTCTAATTTTTTCAATTTCCGCTTCAGGTTCTTCCGTAAATACGTATATCGTCCATCTGTCGTTTTGCAAAACGTTTATTTTTCCGTAAGTGTCCCAAAGAAACGTCGTCAATTCCGGCATATACTTTTCGTTTTCAATTGAAATTCTGATTATATCTTTTCCTTTTTCAAACCCGGAGTTAAGCGAACACACATCTTCAACCGCAATTGCAGATTCAATATCTCTTAATACCGCAACCAAGTCAAATCTCGACTCTTCCGGCAAAACCGTACTGTGAAGACGTCCTATAGATGAAGCAAGTCTTAAATCTGAAATAATATCAGAAATTACTTTTTTATATACTTCGGCTTCCGAATCGATTGGTGAGTCCACTTTAAATATTTCAAGAGGTTCCATATTCATTTCCTCTAATTAAAAATGTTTAATCGTTTTGTTCGTCTATGAATCCTGATGCAAGAAGGGCGGCACCGACAGCTCCGATATATTGAGACTTGTCGGGAACGATTACTTCTACGTTTAAAAGTTCACCAAGTTCCTTCGGAACTCCTTTAATAAGAGACGATCCGCCAACTAAAATTACCGGCTCTCTTACATCTACTTCTTGCAATTGCTGCTGATAAATCTGTTCAACAACACTTCGGCAGGCTGCAGCGGCTACGTCTTTCGGCAACGCACCTTGCGAGAGCGAATTTACTAACGACTGAGTTCCGAAAACGATACAGTAACTGTTCATATCGACTTTGCTTTGGTCACCCTTAACTGCCAGGTCTCCCAACTCCGTTATATCTACATTTAGTCTCTTTGCAACAGTTTCAAAGAAACGGCCTGACGCACCGGCACAAATTCCTCCCATCGTAAACATACCGGGAATTCCGTCTTCTATAGAAATCGCTTTGTTGTCCATTCCTCCGATATCTATTACGGTTGCAGGTCCTCTTTGTTTTCCGGCCAAATAAACGGCACCTTTTGAGTTTACGGTAATTTCTTCCTGAACCAAATCGGCGTTCATGCGTTCTCCGATTAAATATCTGCCGTACCCGGTCGTTCCAAGAGCCTGAATATCTTCTTTTTTAAGTCCCGCCATGTCGAGCGCTTCTTGGTATACGGATTCCGCACTTTCCAAAACCTGATTTGTAGGGCCCCACCCAAGTCCTATAATTTCATTATCTTTCATAATTACTGCTTTTGTTGTTGTGGATCCCGAATCTATTCCTGCCGTAATTCCGGTTTGAATTTCTCTTGCAAGAAGATGTCTTCTCTTTGCAATAGTTGTCAGTGCTTCAAATCTTGTAAAAAGAGTTGCTGCATTCGTTTGTTCCGTAAATGAATAGCTTATTACAGGAATTTTAGAGTTTCTGTGGATGTATCTTCTAACTTCATTTCTAACAATTGCGGCTTCGGCGCATCTGAAACACGTCGTGACAAACACACCGTCGGCTAACGTTTGTCCTTTTACAACGGCTTCAGCTCTTGCCATCATAAGTCTAAGATCCCCGCTTGCGGCATCTATTCCGAAATCTTTTCCGATTGTATCCAATCTTTTTATATCGATTTCCGGGTAAATAAATTCGGCATTTACTTTTTCTGCCGCTTCTTCAAATTCGGCCTGAACTCCGCCGTATTCGGTTCCGCAAGAAACCAACGCAATTTTTACCTTGTCTTCTTTCATTAAAACCCAACTCCTCACTCAATCATTAAAAGTATTAAGAAAATCAAGAATTTTGTAAACAAACTCATGTATTTGCTCATCGGATTCCGGATATTTTATTTCCAAAATTTTACTTCTGTCGAGTCTGTCTCTGACGAGAAACTTAGTCAATTCGTTAGTTCTGTTACATCCCGAACATCCAAAATCGGCAGGTGCCCCCTCTACAATAATTGCAATCTCCGCCTGTTCGGTCAACGGGCCGTTTAATGCCATTCGCCCCCTAACTCCCGCCGGAACTTCAATAGCCGCATATTTCAACCCGGTTTTCGGGTCTTCCGGTGTTATGTTCATTGGCGGTGAATCAACTCCCAGCGTAGTAACTTTTTCCCTGACCTGATTCATCACGACAAGCGGTTCATGACCTGCACGCATTACAAGGTCGGATAAAATGAAACTGTTTGTCGGATAAATAAAAACCTTTACCATTTTTTAAACTCCTGTAAAAAAATAAAAATAAATAATAAATCAAATTCTTCAATAAACTTATTCTTATAAAATTCTTCAATTGAACTTATTCTTCATCAAATTTTTTAATCAACTTTTCAATTTTAGAAGGATCTACTCTTTCCGGCCATTTTGCTTTTATGCGAGGCGAATCCGAGTAATATATGTCAAGCGCATCTCCGACAACACCGAACTTTCCAATTTCTTCAGAAAGAGTATAAAATCCCGGTCTTTGTCCGCCTTTTCTGTCCGCTCTGCATCTTCTTTTGTCACCGACCGGAAACCCTCTGTCTTTTATAAAAATGTGATTTTTATCGAGATTTCTGACAGCTTCGGCAACATTGTCAACATCGTCTTTATCACCTGAAATCACAAGCCCGTAGCACGTCTCTTTGATCTTGACAGGATATCCTGCCGCATATGCGGCCATTGCGGCATCACCCGGCATAACGGTTTTCGAGCTTACGGCAACAATTTTTGTATATGTATCGCTTGTGTCTGTTTTATCTTTCACATTTGTTTGTACTTCAGATGTCATTTTCATTTCTCCGTATTAATAGTTTTTATTTGAAAATTTACTTACCCGTTCGCTTAACAGATACTTATCCGTTTACTTTTCCGGGAAAACTTCCTGAATGTATACAATATCCCCTTCTTTGATATTTAGAAGCTTTTCGGGATCTCGTATTTTTCCGATTATATTCGTTGCGCTCATTCTCTCTCCTGTAGGCCCGAACAAATCTTCATCATTTAACCTGACACCGATGTAGCCCATTCTTTTTGCCGACTGATTCGTAATTCCGACTTCTCCGGCCAAAACAAGGTCGTCCGGCGTATTTTCCGGCAAAATTTCCTTATACCTTTCCGCTTCTTTTTCAGCTTTGAAAATATATGTCGTATCATACACCATTGAAACAGGCAAAATTCCTATCGGATGAGTTTTCAATTCAATAGCGTGTCTGAAAAATTCAACACTTTTAGGAGCTTTGTCGTAATAAAATTCCATTTCTATTAAATTCGATTTCGGAACAGTTGTTACCGATACGGCTCCTTTTCCCAAAATTTCAATCGTGGTTAACGGGTCCTGTTTTACTATAATATTGTCTTCCCCTTCATATCCGATTACTTCAAAATCAATTCCAAGCTCTTTTAAAAGCGGTGTTGATTCCTGTAACGTTCTTCCCTGAAGCATAATTTGCGGCGGTATCGTTTCAACAGTAAATTTTTGTTTCTTTTCCGCAAATATCGGCAACTCAACCCCTTTTGTAATATTTCCTATGACGGAATGGACAAGACTTGAAGGCCTGTCGCTACACATTATATAAACTTTAGAGCGTCCTTCACCGGAAGATCTTATACAAACCGATCCTTTTTTTCTCGGCTCGAAATTTTCATATTCGCACGGTTCTCCGATTAGCGTGTTGTCCGAACAAAATGTATGCGTTTTAAAATCAACATTGAAAGTTCCGTTTCGAACGAGAGCATAAAACATTTCGGCACCGTGCGGAGAATCAAGGGCAAGCTCAACTTCGGTATAAGTTATCAATTTGTCTCCGTCTTCAAGTTCGGTTGACAAATCGTTTGTACATATGCCTTTTCCCATTTCTTCTTCTTCAGCAGTTCTTGTAATGCTCAATATTTTCGTATCATCGTTTATTTTTTGTAAATTCGTTCTGCCGCCGGTTAAAAACGCAAAACTTCCTTCTTTCGGTGCTCCGTATTCGGCATACTGGTCTTTTCTGCATATTATAATATGTGTGTTTTCGCTTTGAAATCCGCCTGCACCGAGCACGATGTCGTATTTGTTATATTTTTTCATTCCTCTTACCGGTTCAATTTCCGTTTTAAACGGACCGAATGCGGCGGCATCGTTACTTTGCCATCTTATTTGCAAATTTTCAAAGTTTTGATAGTTTTCAAGCCAAAAAAGGGACGACGGGCTGTCAAAGTCATTCAATTCCATTACAAGTATGCCTTCGGTCGTTTCAATCACGAATTCTTTTGACATTTCTTCGTCTTTCTTTTCCTGCTTTTTCATAATACATACAACAGCACCTTTTGAATACGGCGTGTCGACAGATTTTATAGCATCTTCTATAGTCGATCCGACAGGCATCGAGAGAATTTGCCCGTCTGTCACAACTTCAATTTTTTTCGTCATTTAAATTACCTGAGTTTTACTGCTTGATGAACTTATTCGGTCTTGATTTTTCGCTTAATTTTCACGTACAGGTCATATCGTCGTTTTTGATTTCTCCGTCAACGTTTGAAGTATCCGGTATTTGTTCCGCATCAAGTTTTATTGCCCTTCCGTCGTCATATGAAGCAAGTTCTCTGTCCATCGGCTCAGATACTACTTCTTCCGGAGTTCCGATTTTGACAATTTTTCCTTTCGACATCAACGCAACACGGTCACAAATATTAGTTACAAAATCCATGTCGTGTGAAACTATTATAAACGTTTCACCAAGTTCGTTTCTCGCATTTAATATTGAATTTGTAACGGAATGGCATGTTATCGGATCCATTGTTCCGGTCGGCTCGTCCATAATTACTATTTTCGGCTCTTTCATCAAAACTTGAGCCAAGGCGACACGATGTCGTTCCCCCTCACTCAATTCATAAGTATTTTTGTTCAAAATGGATTTTGCTTTACTTTCCGAAAATCCGGCAACTTTTAGCGTATTAATCGCTTTTCTAATTCCGAGTTCGTAAGGCAAATCAAGACTTATCGACTCTGTTAAATTTTCAATAATCCTACTGTGAGGGTAAAGTCCGTATTCTTGGTGCAGTATTCCCATATATTTGGTAGCTCTTCCTTTATTCATATATCCAGGCTTTTTCATATCAATCCATTCGTCACCGACTCGGACTTCAACTTCCCCGCTTGTGGGCGGCATAACTCCCATTAATATTTCAGATGTCGTGGTTTTTCCGGAACCGCTCGGTCCTACAAGTCCGAAAATCTCTCTTTCTTTTACATCAAATGTAATTCCGTCAACTGCACGAACGACTCCTCTTTCTACTGAAACAAAGCGTTTTGTCAAATCTTTGACCCTTATTATGTCTTCACCGAAACTTTCCGGCTTTTCAACAAATGTTGTATCGCTTTCTTCTAAAAACTTTTTGACAATCGTATCAGGGTCGCCTATGTCCAATATTTTTCCTTCATCTAAAAGTATTGCTTTATTCGACATTTTTGCGATAACGTCAGGCCAGTGAGAAGTAATAACCATTGCCATTTTATGGCTTTTGACCGATTCCATAATTACATTATGCACAATGTCGGCATTAATTTGGTCAAGCGTTCCTGTCGGTTCGTCCGCCAGCAATAAAAACGGATTTCTGACAAGCTGTCTTGCAAGTACTACTCTTTGTTTTTCACCGCCCGACAAATCACGAGCAATGTGCATTGTTCTGTGAGTCATATTTACTTCGTCGAGTATTTTAACAGCAATTTCTATATCGTTTCCGCCTTTGTAATCGACATCGCTTAACGAATTTAATATGTTTGTCAAAACACTGTCGTCACCGTAAAGCGCAAAAGTTCTTTGAATCATTATAGAAACGCGTTTTGTAACCGCTTTTCTTTTTTCGTCAAACAACCCGACTTTTGCAAAATCTACGCTAAGCGGCTCCATTTTTCCGCCGCATTTACATTTGCTTCCGACCTTACTCGGAACATCGACATAATCACATTTTTCGCACATAGCAACGTGATATATCACAGACCCGTTGACATTTCCGATTCTTTCGGTTCCCCTTAAAATATGCATTAATACAGTTTTCCCGGCACCGCTTTTTCCGAGAATTCCTATAACTTCTCCTTCCTCAATGTCAAAACTGATGTCATCCAACACGAGCTTTCCGTCAAAATCAACAGAAAGATTCTTTACTTCTACAAGTAACCCCATACAAACACACCTAAATAATAGACCTATTCTATATTACTCTACAATTTCTGATTTAAATTTTAATCCGGTTTATATAATTTTAATATGGTTTATATAATTTTTATATAATTTTTATTTGATTTGTATAATTTTAATCTAATTACATTATTATTTTCTATTATTTAAATTACTGCTTTTTCTTTTTCAAGAATCATTTTTACTTTCATATCCCAATTCATTTTTTTCTTTCAATTTTTTAATCATATCTTCTTCCGCTTCAATTATAAATGAACCTATATAATCANAATTTTTACAATGATAAACGGCTCCGATAATTCCGCCAATTTCAATGTAAAGATCGGTTCCGTTACATTTTGGACACATGTATCTCATAATATTCACCTTAATTTAGTGTTTAATATTATTGTATAATATTATTGTATAACTCGTTATATAATATTATAACCTTATTATAATAAACTATTAACAACAATTATTATCATTAACAACAATTATTACTAATTACAAATATTTATCTCTAACTGATTTAATATTTTTAATCTTTACATTTTTTATTATTTTTATTATTTTTAATATTTA
>JGI24707J26582_10004024_pt1 | contig 10325 bp, 7 predicted proteins | sample BioPla1DNA1_FD_26582 | JGI IMG/M metagenome (IMG submission 26582) | reverse complement strand
GCCAAATGACTTGATTGTCTTTTGTTATATCAATTAATTTTATATCAATGTATTCATTGTCAATATCACCTATTCTTAATATTGTTTTATTATTCATAATTCTTGCAACATGTGCAGCCGTGATAAGAAAAACTGAGTTATTATGTTGTGCAATAAATGAAGATGCATATTGTGAGGTCTCAATATTGAAGTCGCTACGTATTGATGTCACAAATAAATATTCATTATAATTGTTTTTAGCAAAAACATTAAAAGACAATGTGTTTACAATGAATACATTAAAAAGAATTACTAAAATTATTTTATAAGTATAGTACATATTATTTATAGTTTAATTGTTAATATTCTTTTGTAAAAACTAAACACGGATTTGACTCGAAAGAAATATTGATATTATAAACTGAGTTTATTTGCAATAATTGGTCTTCTGACATACTTGATGGATTAAAGAGAAAAATTAAGTATTCATCTAAATATGCAATTGGTTTGAATCCTAAGCGAATATGTGAGTGAGATAATGAATTATAAAAAATAGAGATTTCATTATTAAAATCAAAAATATGTCCATAATTTGGTGTTGGCTTTTTTGTTATTAATCCAATTGTGAAGTAAATTTTATTTTCTGTATATACAAAATTTGATGAAGTAATATTATAGTTACTTTTATTCATATATAGATTATTCTCATATTCTGTTTTATTTGATATTGAATTAAGTTTTTCTATATCTGCTTTTACTAATAAGTTTTCTATACAATAATATGGTTTTACAGTATTATTATATATTTCATAAATTTGCGCATCTTTTGTTGTTATAAAATATGCTTTATCATTTACTACTTGAAATGAATAAAAATTTGATTTTCTATCAAAAAAGTTTTTCGTTGGAATGTGTTGGCTCTTAATATTCTTTAAATCATCTGTAAATTCATATAAATTGTATTGTATCTTATTATCTTCAATTTCATAAGGAGAATATGCCCAAAACGTATCATTTAATTTACAAAAGCTTGTAAACAAGTAATTTGAATCTACTTCGATTTCTTCTAAATAATCTCCTAAATCACTAAAAATGAACATTTTCTTCTTACCTCCATCATAAACATAAAGTAATTTTTCTTTTATAGAATAAAAAACAGATGATATGAATGTAAATTCATTTGGTCCTCTACCTTGTTTCCATATTTGTTTTAAAAATTTTCCATTATTTTTATCAAAACACAAAAGTTTTTGGCTTGAATAATCAAAAATAAATATTGTACTATCTGAAAAATACATTTGAGAAATTTCTCCCAATATAGATTCTTTTGTTGTTTCCAACGGAATAAGAAACTCTGTGGTTGTGAAACTATCTGCATTTAAGTTTATTACTTTATTGATATCAAAATTTGAATTAAATTCACTGTTTGTAGATGTCGATTTTTCAGCACAGCTTGATAAAAAGTAAATTAAAATTATACACAATGGTTTAATAAAATATTTCATAATTAAAAATTAATTGTAAATAAGTTGAATATGCTTAAAATAGCTTCTTAATTATTTTATAAAAATTAAGAAGCTATTAAAAATTTAAATTGTAACCGCAGATGCTGTAATATTATCGCATGGTGTGCCAGAACAATCTGGAGTACCAGATCCTATATGTGAACAACAACTAAAAGTTTGTGAAGCAGATGCTTCTGTAACAGTGCCAGTTGACGTACCTGTTGAAGAGTGACCTCCTGTATATGATCCTCCTATGCTAATAATGGGTATGCCCCCACTAGCTTCGGCAGCCCAATGACCACTGTTAGTAGTTGTGTTACTTTCTTCATTGCTTGCCATTGTTACAGTTATTGTTTTTACACTATTATACATACCTGTATATCTTGTTTTATCTTCTTTATCTTCTTTATCTTCTTTGTCTTCTTCTGGAGCTTTATATATTACCTGCGGCAATTCACTTTGCGCCTTTATCATTATCGAAATCGCCTCAAGCGTAGCATCCGATTGTTTATTAAAATTTAATAACCCCATATTAAAAACTGTGGCTACTGCAAATAGGGATGCAATTGAGCCTAATAAAATTTTCTTTTTCATTTCTATAATTTTAAAATGATTATTAATAAATAAATTAAAAGATTGTTAGCCTTGCTAAGCAAATCTTACGCAGTGGTGCTAAGAGCACTTGCGGTTTAACTCGAATTATTTATTATCTTTGCCTATTACCTCCTTTCTTTTTTAGAGAGGGAGCCGGAAGAGGAAGTATGGGTTGCCGAGCACAAGAACTTCCTCTTCTTTTTCCCTATTTTAATTTTCTAATATTTTTTTAACATAACTATTAATTTCTCTTGTGGCAGTTGATTCTACTTTAAGAGGATGGTTTATAATAATTTGTGCCATATTTTTTGCTTTTTCTTTCATATCGTTTTCTTCATAAAGTTTTGCCAACAAATACTTTGGATAAAGCATTGAGGGAATCATGTTCATACTCTTTGTGTAAGCTGTTTCTGCTTTGCTAACTTTGCCTAATGCTTTATAATTATCGCCTAAGGTGTTTTCTATTATCTGATTGTTGCAATATTTTTTAGCTTCTGTGAGAATTCTGTTACTTTCTTTATAATCGCCTTTTATATTTAAAGCTTTACCATAGAGCTGTAAAAACTCTCCATTGTGCTTAAATGTTGAATATATCTCTTCATAAGCCTCTACTGCAATGTCATAATTTTGCATTTGGTAAAAGTTGTTTGTTTTATTCCACTCTTTCAGATGTTTATAGTGCTCTTTTCTTTGAGGCAAATAATGTATTGTGGCATAAATACCTAAAATCATTACAGCAGTCGGTAAAATAAACCGATGTTTAAAAACTTTAATTGGTTTGCTATATTTTCCCAATGTTGCAATAATCATAATTATAATAAGAGTAAAAGGTGCTAACATTAAAGGATAAGAGAATAAGCTAAAAGTAATGAATGTAACAAGAGTTCCTTTTAAGCCTGTTAATATATAATACTCAGCTTTATCAATAGCTGTTTTGTTTTCTGGATTGGTTTTAGTTCTAAACAGAATAATAAAAATAGCATACATTATTATTAAAACAGCAATTAGCCCATAGGATAGCCATATATTAAAAAACTCATTAAAAGGTGCTTCGGGAGTACCTGCCACCATCTGTTCTTTAATGTTAGTGTCGTTTAGCTGAAAATGGTTTGCTTGTTGATTCATATATAGTGCATCAAAAGCACCCATTCCATAACCTGAAACAGGTTTTTGAGCTATCAATTGTGATGTGACTTTCCAAATAAGGGTTCTGCCATTTGCAGATGCTTCTTTATATTTAAAAAGGGAATAGCCTGATATTGCAAGCGTTACCAAAAGAACAGAAAGTAAAATCAGAACTCTCTTTTGAAATATTTGTGATTTTAATTTTGACAATAAGTTATATTTAACTACAAAAATATACGTAACTCCCATAAAAGTAGCTATCCATGCAGCACGTGATTGGGTAGGAGGTAGGATAATTAGATTAATAAATAATAGACACCAAACGATAATTTTAAATAATTTAAACATCCACTTATATCTTGTTTTACTTATATTTAACTTTTCAAAATAGAGAACTAATGCTATTAAAATAGGAATAGAAAGAGCTACATATCCTGCATACGGTCCTGGATTAAAGAATGTGCCAGTTATCTGAAAAATATTATGTAAACTTGATTTATAGCCATAAAGCTGTTTTAGTCCAATAAAAGATTGATATGAAGATGATAAGATTAAAACAATAGCTAATGAGATAACTGTCAGTTTTTTATTAATTGTGGATCTAATAAGAACATATATTATTGTCCATATTGCAATTGTATACACAAGTAAATCTGTAGTTATGTAAGTCGTTTTTTGAATAAAAATATTATTAATAAAAATCCAACATAAAAATAGGATAGTTAATAAATCAATAATGGTGAATTTTATATTTCTTTTTATAAGGAGTGAAAGGAGAATTAAAACTAAAGAGGGTAATAGCAAAACTTCGAGAACTCGCTCTTTTGCAGTTATAATGCCATTGTATAATGTATAATCAACAGAAGTTGTTAGCCATATAACAAATGTTGCTAAAACAGTTATTAGTGTTATGTTATATGTTAAGTTTATTCTTTGCATAAAGTTAGGTTGTATATCAATTTATTTTATCTTAAATATTAACAATAGATAAATAAATTCGTTAAGTTGTTATTACAAACAAACAAAAGATTTTTGTATTAAACAAAAAAAATGATTGGGGGGGGTAATTTAGAGTTGTTCTAAATAGTGTCAGATTGTGAATAGAGTGTTTGTGTTGTTTTAAGTCATTTTTATAACTTAAATATTATTTTAATAGGCTCATTACTTTTTAGAGTTAATTATTTTATAAAATAGTTTTAGCATATCATCATTTATAATAACTTTTATCCATTTTCTGTTGCCACTCAATAAAGGTAGGGTAGCAGGGTTGACATCAATCCCTTAAATAGATAAGGGATAGATAATCAAATTCTTTTCTAAAATCACTAAATGCAAAAGAAGCTCCTTGCTGTTGCACATACTCAAAATTGTTTAAAATTAATTGAGAGTTGATGATTTTTTTTAGTTCTTTCTCCTGCTGTGTTTGGTTGAGTGCAGGAGAAAAGCAATAGAAAAATTATGGTTAAAAAAGTAATATATGATTTCATTATATTTTTTTATTAATGATTTTTATTTTTGCTTCATATCTAATCTCTTATACTTAAATCACAAGTAATGTATTTTTTGATTATCATCTTAAGTTATATAATATTAGTTATTAATCATTTTCAATTTTAGCAAGATCTATCCGTTCAAAGGGAAGTTGATCATGATCATATAAAGGGTTATCTATATGAAGAGCTATAAATAAGCCATCTTTACAAATAAAACTCATAAATGGATTGTATTTTTTTGTTGGGAATATTGTTTCTCCAATTATCTCTAGCTTGTCGTTTAGTATCATTATAGAAAACTGTTCTGGATACTCCCAGCTTTTCTGCACATTATCAATATCTTCTACCTTTGTTCCAAGATAAAAAAAACGATAGTAGCAATTTCTATATTTATCAAAAATAAGACTATAATACTGTGGGTTTTCTGCTAAGTGCTTCATCTGAATGTTTATTGGTAAGTATCTGTTATCAGGATCTGTGTTATTGAGACGTTTATCACTTTTAACACTTTTATTAGGTTTGGTAATATATTCCCCGTCTTGATTTTTATAAAAGATGTTATCAGAATAATCTAATGAGTAGATATATTCGTGGTCATTATATGCACGACTAAATTTTGATAAATTACGAGCCGTTTTAAAACTAAATTCTGGATAAAGAGAATAGCTTACAATTGAATCTTTTTCTAGATCATACGTGAAATCTAATATTTCATTAGGCAGAGCTTCGTTATTTTCATCTCCATAAGGATAATAACAGCTTAAATTAATTTGATTATTATGAACATTCGCTACATTGCTAATAAAATTGTATAGTGGTTTTATGCAAGGGTGCATACCAGAATTTAGAACATCCGACACTTGATATTTATTTTTTATTACTCCACTTGTATCTGTAAGGAAGAAACGATCCACATAAGTCGCTGAGACAACAAATATTGAGTCTAGATTATGGACATGTACACCACGATATCCTCCTATTCCTTGTGGTCCATCTCTTTCAAATTTTATTCTTTTGTACAATAAACCTTCTGGATAAGTAAAGATAATTAATTCATTTAGATTGCTATTTCCATAAAAAATCCATGCTGAATCATTCTCTTCATAACAGGTTAAATAGTATGTGTAAGGATTGATTGAACCTTTTGTTGGAATAGAATAATAATTTCCACTTGAATGGAGGTTATAATTAAAAATATTTTCTTTTGAAGTGCATGACAATGCAAAACTTGCAAGTATTAAACATATTATGTAACGTTTCATTTCTTTTCTATTTTAAAGTTAACAAACTTCAGATAATCAGCGTCAAATTCTGGATGATTAACGTGTAGCGAAAAATGTAATCCATCTTTATTTATGAAGTAGGTATCAGGATTATAATGGTCTTCGGGCATTAAAGTTTCGCCAATTGCTTCAAATTGCTCATTAATAATCATTACTGAAAACACTTTTAAATTATCTTTCATAATCCAGTAATATTCTAATGTTTGATTTTTATCTACTTCATAACCAGGATAAAAAATCCTGTAATAGAGTTTTTTGTATGGGTCATATAATAAAGAACTATATTTCTGCATTTCAATAGAAATCATAACAGATTCTCGTAGATCACTACCTACACCTAAATCTGTAAATGTTCGGGGTGCATATTTGCTTTTACAATAATACTCTTTATGTGGATTATTTTGATTATAAACAAAAAGGCTGTGGTTATCTAAAAAAGAATATACAATAAAAGAATCATTAACTACTCTTGAAGAGCCATATTCATGACCTTTTTTCTTAGGATATAAATTCTTACTTAATGTAATAGAATCATCCTCTAATTCATAAATCAACCCCATAGGTAATGTTTCAACTATTTCGGGTTTAAATTCAATAGAATATGTTGGTATAAGTAATCTGTTATTTTGATTAATAGTTCGATTATATATATGAGAATTATTTGGATTAATTGCAATGAGTATATTTTCATCAATATGATCGTGTAATTTTATTCTTTTCAATACTTTACCTTTGCTATTAGTTAGAATCATACCAAAATGGTTAAACAGAAATATCGAGTCTAAGTTATGTATATAGAAACCATTTAAATTGCCAATTCCATCAGGACCATACTGCTGATATCTTACCATTTCTATTTTTTCTCTGCTTTTTAAATCAAATAAATGGAGGTCGTTCATATGTGCATAAATAAGGTATTCCATTCCATTTTCTGTATAATAATCTAAATTATTAGTCACAGGGTCAACACTCTTTCCTATATGGATATTAATTAAAGAATCACTTTTAATCAGTTCATATTCAGTTTTTTGTGTTGTTCTGTCTGAACAAGAAACAAATAGTGTAAAAAAAAGTAGGAGAATAATTAGATAACAATATTTTTTCATAAGTAAGGTTATTAGTTAAATGGAACTTTAAAAATAGTAATTATTTAACAATTAATTACAAAATGAAGTCCAAAAATTTTTATTAAAAAATCAATTGTAAAGACAAACGGCAGTCTGTCTCAACGATTAGAATATTATCTTATAAAATCATTTTTGTAATTTTTGAAAAATAATATAATTTAGCATAGAATTAATAAACTAAAGGAGATGAAAAATTATTTTTTAATATTGATACTAATTCTCTCAGTATCAATAGAGCAATTTGCCGCTAATAATCCGCATAATAGTGATCTATTTTGGGTCGTTACGCCTAATAGTAAAGATTGGACATATAATATAGGTGAAGATGCAATTTTAGCTTTTTCTATATACAAATATGGAGTTCCAATTGATGAAATAGAGGTTAATTATACAACAGGGTTAGAATTAATGCCAGCTGAAACTAAAGGTGTTTTTAAAATTAAAAATGGCGTTGGAAAATTAAATATCGGAACTTTAAAAAGTAGTGGATTTAAAGAGTGCCGTCTCTCAATTAATATAGATGGCAAAACTGATAAACATCATATAAAAGTTGGTTTTGAACCTGAAAAAATTGTTCCTTATACTAAACTGCCAAAGGATTTTGTAAGTTTTTGGGAATCAGAAAAAGCTAAGGCTGAAAAATGTCCTTATTATATTGAAAAAACTTATGAGCCTAAATATTCTTCAGAAAAAATAGATTGTTATTTAGTTAAAATTCAAGTTCATAAACGTGGAGAATTTGTTTATGGCTATTTAACTATGCCCAAAGCGAAAGGTAAATATCCTGTAGTAATTGCACCTCCAGGCGCAGGTGTAAAACCTATGGACCCACTTAAAGACCTTTTCTATTCAGAAAATGGTTTAATTCGTTTTGATATGGAAATTCACGGAATTAGACCTGATTTATCGCGTGATGATTATACGGAGATTTCACGTGCTTTTGGTCGTGGAAACAATAGTTATCTAGCTAATGGGCTTGATAATAAAGATAATTATTATATGAAAAAAGTATATCTTTCATTCAATCGAGTTATTGATTTTCTAACAAGTTTAGACGAATGGGATGGTAAAAATGTTATTGCTCAAGGCGGAAGCCAGGGTGGTGCATTGGCAATTGTTGCAGCTGCTTTGGATGAACGCGTAAATGTTTGTGCTGCAAATCATCCTGCATTGAGTGATATGGCAGGTTTTAAAGCTGGTAGGACAGGAGGTTATCCTCATTTTTATACCAAATTCAATGGTATGGACACACCCGAAAAGATTGAAACAATGGCTTATTACGATGTTGTAAATTTCGCAAGACAGCTAAAAGTTCCAACTTTCATCACTTGGGGGTTTAATGATGATGTATGTCCACCAACCACCAGTTATGCAGTCTATAATGTTATAACTTCTGAGAAAGAAGCGTTAATTACACCAATTAATGAACATTGGATTTCTGCAACTACTCGACGTGAAATTATGAATTGGATTAAGTCAAAATTGAAATAGTTATAATATAAAAAGTGGCTTGCTTTTTTTGAGTAAGCTACTTTTTTATAATTTAACATTAAGATAGATAGGTGATTAAGAGGATTAAGTTATTGCACCTTAATTCTTCTTAATCTCTTAATGTTTTAAACTACTTCCAAAATAAAATCTTAATTATCTAATCTATATCAACTAATTTAATACATTTGTTATTTATAAAATAAAAGAGATGTTTATGTTAGAATATATTAATGAAATAGAGTGGTTAATTCCTGCAGTAGTTTCCCTTGCAATATTGATTGCTGGTTTTTTTGTTTCTTTTTTAACTTTTAGATTAATAAAATTTATTACTAAAAAGAGTGATAATCCAACAGTAAAGCGGGCTGTTGCTTTAGGGCAATATCCTTTTAAAACATTAATATTTTTAATAGCCATTAATTTTATTAAAATAAACCTGCAAATTAACTATCCAGAGGTCAAAAAGTTTGAGCATTTTATCTATCTAATTTTTTTGGCAATTTTTGCTTGGATGTCTATATCGGTTGTTAATGCAATACAGACAGGTATGGTTTATAAGTATAAAATTAATATAAATGAAGATGTAAAATCACGTAAAATATATACTCAAATAAAAGTTTTTAAAAATATCTTAGTTTTTTTAATACTTTTTTTTACAATATCAGTTGCATTATTAAGTTTTGAAACCATAAAGCAGCTAGGTGTTAGTTTGCTTGCTTCTGCAGGTGTTGCGGGTGTTATTATCGGTTTTGCTGCTCAAAAAAGTATCTCTATGCTTTTGTCTGGTTTTCAATTAGCCATAACTCAACCCATAAAGCTTGACGATGTTGTTATTGTTGAGGGTGAGCGGGGTAGAGTAGAGGAGATTACTTTAACCTATGTGGTGGTTGTGCTTTGGGATATGCGTCGTATGGTGTTGCCTGTAAATTATTTTATCGATCAGCCGTTTCAGAATTGGACTCATAAATCAACAGATTTGATTGGTGATGTTATTTTATTTGTGGATTACAGTATGCCAATAGAAAAACTACGTGAATATATGACTGAATCTCTAAAAAACAACCCTCATTGGGATGGTAAAGTAAACAGATTAATTGTAACAGATTGTACAGAAAAAAGTATGCAGCTACGAGCTTTAGCTAGTGCAAAAGATACATCTTCTACAAGAGCTTTGCAGAATGAGTTAAGAGAGGATTTAATATCATTTATTCAGAAGAATTATCCAAACTCTCTTCCCAAAACAAGATATTCATTATTGTAGGGGCGCCCCTATGCTGTGTCTAGCCGAAGGCAAGGTGGGCGACCGTATAATCAGAACGTAGACGACCGTTAAGACCATTTGTCACTGTAGTAGTCACAAAATTCACCATTAAAAAAGACTATTACATATCGAAATATACTATATGAACATTTCTTATTTAGAACTGTTTTAAATATAACGTTTCACAAAAAAATAAATTAATTATGGCAACAAGCGAAAATGCAAAATGGGTATTAGATGCATCCCACAGTGAATTAGAATTTCGTGTAAAACACTTGATGATTTCTAATGTTAAAGGTGAGTTTAAGAAATTTGATGCTACTTTTGAGGGAGATGTTGCTTCACTAAGTGATGCCAAAATTTCGGCTACTATTGATGCATCATCAATCTATACAAATGAAGAAAAAAGAGATGAACATTTAAGAAGTGAAGATTTCTTCGATGTTGAAAAATTTAAAGATATTACTTTT
>JGI24707J26582_10004022_pt1 | contig 10326 bp, 7 predicted proteins | sample BioPla1DNA1_FD_26582 | JGI IMG/M metagenome (IMG submission 26582) | reverse complement strand
CCGCCACCTGTCGCACAATCTCGCTGCCGATGGATCCCGCCGCACCCGTCACCATCACCCGCTTCCCCTCAATGTGCGAAGCAATGTGCTGCATATTTATCCGTATCGGTTTGCGCGGCAGCAAATCCTCTATCTCGATCTCCCGCAACTGCGACTTCCTCGTCAGTCCCCCCGTCAAATCGCTCAGCGGCGGCGTGGTCAGCAACGCAATGTTCCTTTCGAAAAACCGGTCGAGCAGCGGCGAGTTCATCACCTCCTCAATTTTTTGAGGCGACACAATCACCGTATTCACCCCCTTTTTCTCCAATACATCCAACAGCGCATCGTCGTTGCCATACACATCCACCCCCATCAACGTTTTGCCGATCATCGGTTTTTCGTCCGAAATAAACCCCGCCACCCGGTACTTCAGTTCCGGATTTCCGTTCAACGCTCGGGCAATATTGATTCCCCCGTCTTTCGTCCCGTATATGAACACGTTGTCCGACGACTTGGACTGACAGGTAATGTATTCGTAAAATTCCTTGATCACGACTCGCGAGAAAGCCATCAGCATCACATTGAGCACATAAGTAGAAAAAAACACCGTACCCGAAACCCGGAAGGTCGGATGATGAGCTGAGAAGAATTTTGCCAAAAGAAACGACAGTCCGTAACCCAGCGTAAGCGAGTAAACGATTCGCATTAAATCCACAAAGGAAGAAAAACGCAAAATTCCGGCAAACGTTCGGAATCCGACAAAGAAGATCCCGTTTACGGTCACAAGGATACAGATAAGTTCAAAAGCTTCCTTTCTCACGGTTGTCGTGAACCCTTCCGCGCCGTAGCGCAAAAAATACGTCAGCAGGCACGAGAAGGCAATGATCGCTATATCGATAACCAATACGGTAAAGCGCGACAATATCCTGTCCGAAAGATAGTTTTTAATGAACTTTTTCATAGTTGAATATTCTTTTCAGTAGCAGATATAAAACACAAATCAAGGGATTCAAAAAAGGTTATAATTAACAAAATTCAGGTTGAGAAATATTATAGAGAATAAATATTGAATATTGAAGATTAGAGATTAATGTGAGTGGCTAGTACTTCAATATCGAAAATTATTCAAAAAGATGAGAATATTCTTCTAATTGTCATAAAAATGATTTTGAAATATTCTTTTACTGATTGATGCTCGATGTATTTAATATTATATCTGATTTTTTCGGGTATGATGACTTCTACGTACGTCTTTTCCGGATCGTCTGATTTAGCCAACACTTCATTTTCATCAATATAATGAATGGATGCATAATCCGTGAGTCCCGGTTTTACAGACAATACTTTTCGTTGTTCCGGTGTGTACATTTCCACATATTTACGAACCTCGGGGCGAGGCCCCACCAAACTCATGTTCCCACGCAGTACATTTACCAGCTGAGGCAACTCATCCAGTTTGTATTTTCTAAGAAAATACCCCGCACGGGTAACTCTTGGGTCGCGTCCCCCGACAGTGATCAATCTTTTTTTATCGGCATTCACAACCATTGTTCTGAATTTATACAACCGAAAATCTTCATCATTCTTTCCCACACGTGATTGCTTATAAAATACCGGCCCTTTTGAATCGAGTTTAATCCATACGGCTAATACAAGAAATAAAGGGGAAAGAACAACCACACCAAGAGAAGAAAAAAGAATATCAAAAAAACGAATCATTCTTATTTTACTTTATCATAAGCAGTAATTACTGCATCAATCACATACCGAACTTGCTCATCGGTAAGTTGAGGGTAAATGGGTAAAGAAATTTCCCTTTTATAATTATTGTATGCTACCGGATAATTGGTAATGTCGTAGCCCTGTTGTTTAAAAAACGACAACATGGGCATCGGGATAAAATGCACATTCACCGCCACTCCTTTTTTGGCAATCTCATCGATCATCGCATCGCGTTTTTCCTCTGTAATATCTTTTATCCGCAGGGCATAAATATGGTATGAAGTTTCTCGTTCCTCTTTTTTTGCCGGAGGAAGGATAGCCCAGTCACATTTACTAAAAGCATCATCATACATTTGGAATACCCTTTTTCGTTCTTTTAGAAGTTCATCGTATTTCCGTATTTGTGCCAGTCCGATGGCCGCATTCACATCTGCCATATTGATTTTCATGCCAAACCCAACAATATCGTACCTCCATCCCCCGGCTTTACTTTTTGAGAAAGCATCTTTCGTTTGGCAATTCAAGCTCATCTGACGTAACTCTTTATACAATTCCTCATTATCAAATGGAGCAGGAAAATTCAAACATATGGCACCGCCTTCAGCAGTTGTGATGTTTTTTACCGCATGTAAGGAAAAAATTGCAATATCGGTTTCACTACCCGTACGCATTCCCGTTTCATACCAGGCACCCAGTGAATGAGCTGCATCATTCAGCACCAAAATCCGTCCCAGTTTTCGTTGGTTTTCTGTTTCGGGCTTGAACATGGCTGTTATTTCATGCTCGTTCACCAATTTCATGATGGCATTGTAATCGCAAGGGAAACCTGCAATATCCACAGGGATAATTGCTTTTGTTCTTGAAGTGATAGCTTCCCGTATGGCTTCGACTGAAATATTAAAATCGTCACCCGAATCTACCATCACAGGTTTGGCACCTGCATGCATCACCGCTAGTGCCGTTGCACAATAGGTATATGCCGGAACAATCACTTCGTCGCCTTCTTTCACACCCCACCATTTGAGCATCATGATGGCTCCCGACGTCCACGAATTGACGCACAGTACTTCTTTTGTTCCGGTAAACCGTTTGATTTCGTTTTCCAACGCTTTCACTTTCGGACCGGTTGTGATCCAGCCCGATTGCAACGAATCAACTACTTCGTCAATAACATCTTGATCAATATATGGAGGAGAAAATGGAATTTTCATATTTTTATGGTTTTATCTATTAATTTCGGCAGCAAAAGAACATTTAAACAATATTTTTAGAATACCTCTTAAATAGCCCCATCCATAAGAAAAATGTATAACAGGGAAAATAACCAGGAGGTAAAGAAACTCTTGAAATGATTTTGCTTCTTTAATAGAAGCTGCTATATCCAGTAGAATATATAAAGATATTCCGAATAAATATAGATAGTTAAACCATGGCCATAACAAACAGAAAAAAAAACCTAATAACAAACCCAATACAAAAGCTGGGGGCATAAATTGTCGAAAAGAGGTCGGTTTTCCTATTTTTTTGTTGACCAAGGGTTTAAACAATCCATATTGGAAAAACATTTTCGATACTTTTTTAATAGAATCCCTTGCATAATATTCAATTTCTAAATCAGGTAACAGATATATTTTACCGCCGTTTTTTATGATTCGGGCATTAAACTCGTCATCTTGGTTGCGAATTAATTCTTCATCAAAATAGCCAATTCTGTCGAATAAATTTCTTGGGAAACAACCATAAGGAACTGTATCAACTTCTTTACATTCAGTTATTCCTACTCTATGTGCCGAGTTCCCCATACCAAATTTACAACTCATCGCTTTTGCAATGGAGATGGATTTGTTTTTTTCGTCAGCAGGTAATGTTTTAAAAAGAGCTCCCACATTATCAGCTTTATATAATTGAATGGCATTAATTAATCTTGACAAGTAATCGAAGGGATATTCAGCATGTGCGTCAAGCCGTACGATATAATCGCCTTTGGCTTTTTTTATTCCCATGTTCATTGAGATGGGAACAATTTTATCAGGGTTTTCCAATAGAATGACTTCGGGAAATTCACGACGTACAATTTCTGCGGTTTTATCCGTGCTATGCCCATCTACAACAATCACCTCCATTTTATCTTTGGGGTAATCTTGGTTGTAAACCGATTTCAAACAGTCGGCAATAAACTTTTCTTCATTATAGGCAGGTATGATGATCGATATTTGCTTCATTAATTTTCAATTACTTTCATTACTTTCTCATATATTTCCATAAATTCATCATCCATTTCACTTGGATTAAATGTTTCTTGCAGTTGATCATAAGTTAAATTACAAAAATGTTTCTTACAAATATATTTTCCACCTAACATATAGGTATTACCTATTTTTTTCACATCATCCCAATCTCCGTAAGAGATTTTCAAATGTGGATATTTATCTGTGAAATAGCTGCAAGGAATATAATTTTCTATTTCTCTTTTTCGTGTTAATATATATTGATCTTCATTCAAACCTAAGTTTTTAAGATTGGCTTCATTAGGCGAATCCATGTTTTCTGATTCTTTATCACTATCTAGCAGAACAATAAATGGTTTGTTTAGTTTTTTAATAACGCCAAGATTAACCCATGTCTGTATATTATCACATCCTCCAATTGGCAATAAGTGAATGTTAGCTTCTTCAAATGTTTGTTTTATCTTACCGCTTTTTTTATATATATCGGCAACATGATTATATGCCATTACATCATCTTTTCCTTCGACAAGTAGAAATGCTTTTATTCCGTCAATTTCGGATATAATGGCATCATCCGATCTAATACCCAGCTCCTCTATTATTGTTCTTATATCGGCATCCTCTCCTTGAGTAACAGTATATTTATTCTCCGAATTCCGGGTAATAAAAATCACATGTTCTTTCGTGGCATTTCCCACAAATATGGCAGAGTGAGTAGTAATTAATACCTGCAAACCGTTTTTAGAAATATCAATCAGGTTGTCTGACAATTTTTTCTGCATTTCCGGATGCAAAAATGTTTCCGGCTCTTCAAATCCATAAATTATATTTCGATTATCGTCATGTTCTTCTGCAAGCATTTCAAAATACGACATCATGGTAACTCTTCGAAACCCATCACCTCTGGAATTGAATGGAATATCCTTATCCTCTTTTTTGCAGACAAATTTTGTCGTGATTAATTTTGACCAGTCAAAATCGACTTTTGCTTCTACGGCTTCTTCTTCGGGAATCACAGCATTTATTTTTTCCGTGATTGAATTTAAAGCAGCAGCTACTTCATTCTTTATTTTTTCCTCTATGTCTTCTGTGGGATAACTCGATTTGATCAAACTGAGAGCTTTTTCCCTGAAGTATTTTTGTATGGAATTTTCAGTTTCCGATAAAGGCGTGTCTGCTTTAAAGTATTCGAAACGAGGCAATATTCTTTTTATTTCATCCAAGATAATTTTGTCTCTTCCTTTACCGGTAGTCGATAATTTTTGATATTCGTAGAACGAATCAATTTCATTTCTGTCACAATAATCTCTTATTTTTGTTCGTTTTTCCACATTGTTATACTCTACGCCATTAGCCCTTTTTGTTTCAATTCCCAGTTTTTCGCACAATTTAATTAGCTCATCCTGTTTCAACAATAGAGGATCGTTCTCGGCATATTTTTTTCTCAAAATGCACCATTCGGATTTGGGCTTTGATTTTGTCATATTCCAAGTTTTTTTCAAAATTAGATAATGATCTTCAGATAAAAGGCCTTCGTTCTCAAGCGTAGTAGGTATAACATCGTCTATTGTTATAGTAACATTGTTGCATGAAAAGTAAAATTCCATGCATATCTCATCTTCGTTTGCAAAAATATTTTTATCGTCTATAATCGGATCTTTATCATTAAGAAACAGATCCATTGCATTAAATATCGTGGATTTTCCCACATCATTTTTCCCTACAATGCAATTATAATCTCTCAATTTTACCGTGATTTCATCGCCAACGCCTTTAAAATTTTTTATTTTTACTTGGTTTATTTTCATGGTTTTTATGTTTTTATATTGATTCAATATTTTGGATAAAATCTTTCAATTTGCCATTCATTGCATGTAATTTTTCTCCATATTTAATTTCAAAAACGATGTCGTTTTTGAAATAGGCATTCAATTGTTCCTTTATCAATCTATCGAGAATTTCATTGTGCGATTGTTCTATGCGTAACAGTACTTTCCCTTTTTCGTTTTGTATGGCCTGATAATTCGCAATCATGCCGGTTTTAAGTGTGATATTTTTAAAAACATAGTAAAAAGTAAGCGAAGGATAGGAATTTAATTTTCCTATAACCGGTTTGCCAACCCTGCCTTGTATATCCAGAATTATTGGATGATGTCTTCCGCATGGACATTTATGGTTCTCAGGAGCTAAAACTACGGCATCTCCGAGTTTATATCGAATGATCGGGAAAGAATGAGACAACAAATTGGTTACGATTNTCTCTCCGTTTTCTACTTCTACCACTACATTCTCCATTGCAATATGCATATTTCCTCCCTCAGGGCATTCATATGCAATTATTCCAGATTCCATTGATCCATATTCCGATATCATTTTCAGTCCAAAAGCTTTTTGCACTTCCTCTTGATATGATGGGAAGATTTTTTCGCTTGTACCTTTAATCATTTTCAAGTGAGGAAACTGTTGGGATAGTCCCATAGAACTAATTTTTTTTGCCACTTCATAAATCATGGATGAATATCCTGAGAGAAAAGTTGCTTTTTTCAATTTGTTGCAAAATTTCTCAATTTCTTCCTCCGAATAGGAAAACAATCTGAAACGATTTTGAAGACTGTCAAGAAACTTTATTTTTTTCGCTTCCTTAGGATCAATATTATAACCCCAGAAATAGCCATTTCGATCCCACGGATTTACATTATACCAATGATACCCCCTGAACATTGCAGCACGATGACCAGAATCCCATTCTTCTGAACGATAAATGGCTAATGGTTGTCCGGTGGTTCCTGAAGTTTCTGAAAGACGAAGTTTTTTAAAGCTAGCCCGGCTTTGGATATCTTTGTTGTGAATTATTAGGGTCGATTTGTCAATTATGGGTAATTGTTTAAGATCTTCTACACTTCGAAGTTCCCGAGGATTAAATCTGTATTTATTAAAAAGTGCCGTGTAAAAAGGTGAATTTGCCTCTGCGAAAATCAACAATTCTTGCAATCGTTTCAATTGAAGGTTTTTTAATTGGTGATAACTCCAATGCTCCGACTCCAAAAGAGCTTCAAGTTGCGAGGTAAGTGATGGGTTACGAACGCGCATTCCCGCTTGATAAATTAGTTTATGAATCATAATCTTCGTTTGAAAAAATCCATTATTATTTCCTTTCGCAATGCTGCATTATTTGACTATGCGTAGATAAATCAAATCTACAATCGATATATTCGACAAAACTTTAAACTTTTATTTTTCAATTTCCAATATTAAAGTTTCTATCAAAAAACCCATCAGAAAAATTGATATCGCCAACGATTTTCAGCATAGATATTTCTTTAATATTTCATACGCAGATTCTTCACTATACAGTTTGCTTTTTTCCCATGCTCCTTCTTTAAGTTGTTTTAAAGTGTTTTTATTATTTATCAATTCGTCTATTTTTTGAATATATTGATTCACATCGCTCATTTCGCATATAAAACCACTTACCCCATTTTCAACAAACTCATTTGCGTGCTTCCAATTAGAAACCAATACCGGAATACCAGCAATATAGGCATCCAATATTGCTCCGGGAAAACCTTCGGTGTAATATTGGGTTGGGAGAATTAAAATATCATAATTTTCCAGTGTATTATAAATTTCTTCTGGTTGCAAGATTCCATGATATTTTGTCAAGGAATATTTTTCGATTTGTTCAAAAAAATAATCCTCATCTGTGGTTTCTATTGGTCCGTAAAAATCTATCGTTATTTTTTGGGGGTTGATATTTGTATAATATTCTGCAATTTTAAAAACTATATCAAGACCTTTTTTTTTATTTATTCTGCTCATAAATACAATGCGGAGAAAATCGTCATCTGAATTTGAACTTATATTTGGTAAATGATTATGAATTCTGTAATTAGGAATTACATCTACATTTTCAAAATCGAATTTTATTTTCAAATCATTTTTTACCAATTTATTCTCCAATAGATTGACATTAATTTTTTTTGCCATCCATCTTTGTATTTTGTGTTTTTCAAAATATTCTTTTTGCCACCCTCCCACACCAATATGAATAATATTGTATTTAAATATTTTTGATAGTACAAATAATATAGGGAATAAATAAGTTAAATTATTTCGTGCAGGGATTAAAATCAAATAATTGCATTTGGATACATATCTAAATAAATCAATAATAGAAGATATATTATACCTAATTTTTTGTGTATCACAATACAAAATTGTGCCTAATTCTTTTTCATGCTTTTTTAATAATTCATATATATTTCTTGTTTTCACAGTTTGACCATCCAGTTGGTTTGTTTCATATCCAAAATACCCAATTATTAGAATTTTGTTGTCGTTCATACTTCTTAAATCCATTAATCCATCAACAATGATAAGTAATTATTAGTAGTATTTTCCTTATTGAATAATGTGAAAGCATTTTTTTGATTTTTTATACCGGTTTTTTTCAATTCATTTTCACACATGTTTAATATGATTGAATTCGTTTATTTGAATTAATTGAGAGAGTTTTATTATCAAAATCCCTATCAAATAAAGCCATCTTCTTCCTTCTAGTCCAAGAGTAATCATAGCTATTAATAGTGGCAGCAATAGCAAAATAAAAAAAATCGACTCTTTCTTTGCTAAAAAATAAACTTTTTTTGTGAGATTGATAATCATACCTAAGAAAATTGTAAAACCAATGATTCCTAATTCAATAAACGTACTTAAATAGGTATTATGCGGAGCTTTAGACCATCCATCATATGTTTGGGCAAGGAGAGTTCGAAAAGTTTTTAATCCTGTTCCTTGAATTTGAGCATCTGTTTGCATAAATGCATTCCAGCCTCTTTGCCAAATATAGCCCCTGCCTGTGAAATCTCTTTCGCTAATTTGTTCCGAAGTTTGAAGTAAACGTTGAGTCAAGCTTTCCGGCAAAAATTGAAACATTTTAATACCTATAATTAATAAGAGAGGGAGAATTAGTAAAATTTTTATACTTTTGAGATTCATCAATATTAATACTAATCCAATTGAGATNAGAATTATGAATCCTGTNCGNGATCCNGTTATNAAAATGGCATAAGTTAATATAAGCGAACATAAGACCGACAATATTTTTTCAAATTTGTTTAAAGGGCCGTATTTTATTAGATAAATAAAAGAAACAATTCCGAAGGAAAAAAGAAAGCTGAGTTCATTTTGATCTTGTCCAAAGACAGTTAAACGTCCTTCAGCATTTTGTGAAGCAAAAACGTTTCCATATATAAAAGCATGTAAGGCCACAATTGCCGCAATTGAGCTACCCAATGCATAAGCTTTGAATACATTGTCGATATGTGTTTTGTTTTTTATTGAATGGTATAAATAGATTATTAATATAAAACTTGGCACTATTGTACCAATCGAAAATAAGAACGTTGTTTCTTTATCTATTGACCAAATTGTTGATGACAGGCCATAGAGTGTATATATTGCAAAAAGTTTTAGAAAACTATTTTTTGTTGATGGAACATTTTTAAAATAAATTACCGCAGAAAGAATAAAGAGGATTGTAATGAGTTTTACGATTGAAAAATTCGGTGCAATCGCAATTGATTCGAATGGTGTTGTAAAGTAGATGAGATAAACAAGGAGATATACGATTTTTTCCATTATTCATGTATGGTTTCGTGGATTAATTTTTGCCATTGAGCTACAATTTTATCAGGCAAAAAGTTTTCGCTTGTTTTAACGGCATTTCTCCCAAGTTCTTTGCGCAGGCTTTCATTTTCAATTAAAAGAGAAATCTTTTGAATAAATTCTTTTTCATTTTGGTCTTCTATCAAAATTCCATCAACATTATTCGTAATAATATCGGCCGGTCCTGTAAAGCAATCATAAGCAATGCAAGCCATTCCTTGTGACATCGCTTCAATTAAAACCATAGGTAAACCCTCCCAACGAGATGGGAGTACAAAAATGGAAGACTTTTGCATTATTTCTTGAATGTTTTTTACTTCTCCCAATAATTCAATCTCCTTGCTTATATTATATTTTTTTACAAGCGAATGTATAAAATCAGGATTACCTCCTCCGGCGATTTTGAGTTTCCACTCGGGGTATTTCGGTACGATCTGAGAATATATTTTGAGCAGATTATCAAAACCTTTTATTTTCCAACGTGATAAGCTGCCAATTGCCAAAATTGTTTTTTCCCTTTGTGAATTGTTTTGATTATCTATCGGCTTAATGGGTAAGGGATTGGGCATTACCTTGACATTTTTCATAAAGTGGCCGTAAAACTGGTCTTTATCTCTTTTTGTTAAAACGGTAAGAAAGTNGGCTTTCGGATATATCCATCTTTTAATAAACCATGTCGGAAATGAATTTATATTTACTTTATAATTATTATGCTCACATGCAATTACTT
>JGI24707J26582_10004021_pt1 | contig 10327 bp, 6 predicted proteins | sample BioPla1DNA1_FD_26582 | JGI IMG/M metagenome (IMG submission 26582) | reverse complement strand
TGAGATTATGGATCGTTATACCGCGAAATCAAATATTTCCGGTGTATATCTTGCAAAAGATGATCTGGCATATGTTGTTTCATCAGATGCTATTAGCCGTGTCAAAATTAAGGTAAAACAAAAATTCTTGGGTATATTCTAAGCCTCTTTATTCTTATTCCAAAAACCTGAAGCAACCCCGTAAGCCGATGTTCCCTGCGAAGTTTTCGGGATAGGATGCCATTCCTCCGGAAGAAGACTTAAATATTCAGATGCAGCAAACCTTGAATCTATCAATAATAGGGCTCCACGGTCATTTTCAGACCTGATTAGTCTTCCGGCGGCCTGCAGCACCTTGTTGATACCAGGATAGGTATAGGCAAATGCAAAACCCGATACCCCTTTATTCTGATAATAATTACGCATGATTTCGAGTTCCGGGGAGACCTGAGGCAGGCCTACGCCTACAATAATGACTCCGGTAAGTTTTTCTCCCGTCAAGTCTATGCCTTCGCCAAAAACACCTCCCAAGACACAGAAAGCAATACGGTTTTTGTCTCCGAAATCATTAAATTTTCTTAAAAAGTCCTCTCTGGCAGGTTCGTCCATTTCCCGGTTCTGACAGAGTATATCAAAATCAGGAGCCAAAGCCTTAAAAAACTCCAATACATCAAGCAGATATTTGTAGGACGGGAAGAAGACCATAATATTTCCTTTGTGGGAAACCGACCAGTCATATATAGCCCTGGCAGTTGATTCCAGATACTGTTCCCGGTGGCTGTACCGGGTTTCAATACAATCTTCATTAAGAACCAGAAGATTTTTTCGCGGGAAGGGTGAGGGAAGCCTCAGGGTAATATCTTCGCCCCTTCCTCCCAGAATACTCTTAAAATACCAAAGCGGAGACAAAGTCGCAGAAAAGAGAACTGCGCTTTTTGCCGAACACATTTTGCTGTCTAACATGGTACTCGGATCGAGACACACCAGCTTCAGACAAAACCTGGTCTTTTTTCCGGTCATCAGAGTACGGTAATTATCTGAGTAAATTTCAAGAATGTTTTTAAAATGCAGAATTTCAAAGAATACATTTACCAGCTTATCGGTGTAAGGTTCATCTTCTTTTTCTCCGGCTATCCAGCCTTCAGTAGCTGTTATAAATTCTCCAAGGGGAGCTTTAAGGCTATAAGGGGCATTACAGTCCATGTTGTATTTTACGCCACCAGCCTCAAAAGCAGGTTCTCCTGCCTGATTTTCCAAAGCAGCAAGCTCTTTTCTGAGCTTTAATAATGCTTTGNTTATTACGGGCAAATCCTTCTTTATTTCTTTTGATATATCCAGAAGCAATCTGACGTTTAATTCTGCCGAATACATTCCTCTGGCACGGTCAAAGAGGTTATGGGCTTCGTCTATCATTATAAGGTAGTTTTCCCTTCCTTTTTGCTCAAAAAAACGTCTTAAATATACTCTGGGATCAAAAATATAATTATAGTCACATATTATAAGGTCGCAGCTCAGAGCCAGGTCAAGACTAAGCTCGAACGGGCAGATACCATGACGCAAGCCGGCTTGGGCAATAATTTCCCTGGGGAAGAAGTCATGCTTTTTGAGAAGTTCCTTAACTACCTTACGGCAACGTGACATATAACCTAAAATAAAAGGGCATTTATCAGGGTTNCAGTCCTTTTCATCGTTAAGACAAATCTTTTCTTTTGCTGTAAGGGTTAGCACTTTTAGACGCAGTCCTTGTTCAGCAAGGATATTATATGCCGTTTCGGCTATCCCTCTGGTGGTGGTTTTGGCAGTTGCGTAAAAAAGTCTGTCTACTTTTCCTTCGCCCAGAGCCTTAATTGCCGGATAAAGAACCCCCATTGTTTTCCCTATGCCTGTAGGAGCCTGCACAAAAAGCCGCTTATTATCCTCCATGCATTTATAGGTATTATACGCCAGGAGTTTCTGGCCTTTTCTGTATGAGGGATATGGAAAGATTATGTCTTTAATAGACAGGTTCCGGATTTCCTTCCATTTTTCCTGTGAAATTGCCCAGGTGAGATAAGGGTAAACCAGTGTTTTAAAAAACCGCTGAAGTTTGTTCCGGCTATAGCATTTGTCAAAAGATTTTTCCTCATTTTTCTCCCGGTCATAATAGGTAAGACGTACAGTAACTTCATCGATATCTTCAAGTAAAGATATCAGATAGGCGTAACACTTACCCTGTGCCCAGTGAGCTTCACTAAAATTTTCATGAATTTCAGATAATGGAGCAGCAGAGGTTTTAATCTCCTGAACAATAATTTTATCTTTAAGTCTCCATATACCATCTGACCTTCCGTTCACTTCCAGAATACAATTCATTATTTCAAAGGTGTATGACAGATGAACCTCCGAAGCATAATTCCCTTTAGCTTTGTTTATTGCCTGAAGCTGAGAATGAGCCAGCGAGCCTTCATTGGCAAGACGATATGAGGAGAAGCTCCAAAGCGCATCATCCTTAACAGAAAAAGCCACAAGGTTTCGTACCGAAGTCTTGAAGTGCAATGCCTCCTCTTGATTAGACGATATCTCTTTATTATTTAATCTTTTTGACAAAACAATCTCCTTATTGAAGCATGGATTTGCATTCTGAGTGACTGTGTTTCCAAAACTCGTCTCTGTTGTAATACTTCTCTTTAAGAACATATGTTCACATACAGTATACTTTATATAAAGTATGTGGGTCAACATAAAAGACCGGCGTTATTCACAATATAATCCATGGCTGTTATTGGATTTGATAATTATAAATTTTGGATTTATAATTATTTTGACATTCGTTTATCAATGATTTATACTGAAGTGAGGTTTTTGAATTTTGGCAGCAAGGTGTGATTAATATAGAAATATATTAACTTAATCGTTTCACATTATGGCCGAGGTATTATAGGAATGACATCAGTCCAGATTTTGCCCGTCATATATTTGCCAATTAGAATAAAAAAGAAAGAAACACTTAATCTATTAAGATTGAGTTTACTATAACACGCCTAAAAAAAGAGTGTTTGAATTGGAGTGATATTTTTGTATGCTTATATAACAAAGAGATTATTGATGTCAATATTTACTCTTTGGCTTGTGGCTACACTTACTTTTACATTAATGTTTATGGTCCCGGGTGGACCATTTCTTGCCGAAAAAGCGCCTTCGGCTGCAACGCTGGAAGCACTTAACCAAAAATACGGACTGGACCAGCCTAAAATAGTTCAATACAAAAACTATATGGTCAAACTGGTTCAGGGAGATATGGGTGTCTCTATAAAGCAAAGAGGAAGAACTGTTTCCTCAATTATCTCCACCGGCTTTAAAGTATCTGCCAGAGTAGGTGGATTGGGTATTTTGCTGGCCATTTTGGTTGGAATACCTCTGGGCAGCATAGCTGCACTAAACAGAGGAAAATGGATTGATAATGTAATTGTTGTTTTTTCTACTGCAGGTATAGCTGTACCCAGTTTTGTTGTGTCAACATTGCTGATGCTGATTTTCAGCGTTAAGCTGGACTTGTTGCCTACATATGGGTTAACGTCATGGAAGCATTATATTATGCCGGTTATAGCGTTATCACTATATCCTTCATCATATATCTCCCGACTGATGCGAACAAGTATGCTTGAGGTACTGGGTCAGGATTATATGCGTACTGCAAGAGCAAAAGGATTGTCACAGTTTGTGATGCTTTTCAAACATGCTCTTAGAAACGCTATACTTCCTGTTGTAACATATCTTGGGCCACTGCTTGCCTATACTCTAACAGGAAGTTTTGTTGTGGAAAAAATCTTTACAATTCCGGGTCTTGGAAGTGAGTTTATCAGCTCAATTATTAACAGGGATTACACTATGATAATGGGAACCACAATTTTTCTGGCGGCTCTTATTATTATTATGAACTTGCTGGTAGACATTGCTTATAAGATTGTAGACCCGAGAATTCAATTTAAGTAGGAAGGAAGGTAAAATATGAAGCAAGTTAATAATAAACTCAGCTTACAATTAGATGTATCTGATTTCCTTCCTGCCGACAAGGAAGAAAAACAGAGTCTTGTTATAATGCGTGAAAGCGTGAGCTTCTGGCGGGACGGAGTACGTCGTTTTAAAAAAAATAAAATAGCAATGACCAGTTTAATTGTTATAATTTTTGTACTTATTTTTGCATTTATTATGCCGGGTGTTTATCCGTATTCCTATGAACAGCAAGTTAGAGGCAGTGAAAATCTTGCACCAATGCAATACTCCCAGCAGGAGCTGGAATTAAAGGCAGCAGGGGGCAAGGTGTTTCCCCATATACTAGGTACTGACAGCCTGGGTAGGGATACTATGGTCAGATTGATGTATGGAAGCAGGATTTCACTTTTGGTTGGTCTTGTAGCCAGTTTTTTAGTCTTAATCATCGGTTCCATTTATGGTTCCATAGCCGGATATTTTGGCGGAAAAGTTGATATGATTATGATGCGTATTGTGGATATTATATACACTGTTCCTGATATTCTCATAATAATCCTGCTTATGGTAACTCTGAAATACCCTCTGGAAGACCTTGCCAACAATGTTCCGGGCTTTGAGTGGATAAATACGATCGGTGTGGGATTAATCTGTATTTTTATTGTGTTCTCCCTTTTATATTGGGTTGGTATGGCAAGAATTGTACGAAGCCAGGTTCTTTCTTTAAAAGAGCAGGAATTTGTTACAGCTGCAAGGGCTCTGGGGGCCGGTCATGGTCGGATAATAAGAAAGCATTTATTGGTTAACAGTATGGGAGCTCTTATTGTCACCACTACATTGCAGATTCCTTCGGCAATTTTTACCGAGAGCTTTTTGAGCTTTATAGGTATTGGTGTGGCAGCTCCAATGCCAAGTCTGGGTTCAATGGCTGCTGATGCTATCGGCGGGATACAATCCTATCCCTATAGGCTAATGGCACCGGCTATTATGATAAGTTTGATTATTTTGTCCTTTAACTTACTGGGAGACGGGCTCAGGGACGCATTTGACCCGAAACTGAAGAATTGAGGTGCAATGAATGAGTGAATTATTATTGAATATACAAAACGAGCGCCTGTCATTCTTTACTGACGCCGGTGAGGTAAAGGCCCTCAACGATGTTTCAATACAAATGAAAGATGGAGATGTTTTAGGCATAGTTGGAGAAAGCGGTAGCGGTAAAAGTGTTACTGCCTACTCAATTATGGGTCTGACTGACCGGGCAGGAAGAATTGTCGGTGGAACTATTGAATTTAATGGCCATAAAATAAATGAAATGACCGAGAAAGAAATGCAAAAAATCCGTGGTAACGAGGTAAGCATTATTTTTCAGGATCCAATGACAAGCTTAAATCCTGTTTACACCATAGGTAATCAAATACGTGAAGTAATTATGCTTCACACCAATAAAAATAAAAATGAAGCTCATGAGCGAGCAGTAGAGCTTCTTACCCTTGTAGGAATAAACGAGCCGGAAAAAAGGCTGAAACAGTATCCGCATGAGCTTTCAGGTGGCATGAGACAGCGGGTGATGATTGCCATTGCCCTTGCCTGTGAACCGAAGCTGCTTATTGCTGACGAGCCAACTACCGCGTTGGATGTTACCATACAGGCCCAAATCCTTGATCTTATGATAGAGTTGAAAGAAAAAATAGGTATGTCAATTATTATGATTACTCATGATTTAGGCATAGTTGCAAACATATGCCAGAAAATAGCGGTAATGTATGCCGGGAAAATCGTTGAGTTTGGCACAGTGGATGACATTTTCTATAACCCTAAACATGAGTATACAAAAGGCTTACTTAACAGTATTCCAATATTGACTGACAAAGAGCATAAAAGGCTGGTACCCATTGAGGGGACACCTGTTGATTTGCTTAACCCACCAAAGGGTTGTCCTTTTGCACCCCGGTGCGACAGCTGTATGAAAGTTTGTTTAAAACACATGCCTGAATATACTCAGATTAATGACAACCATTATAGTGCCTGTTGGTTGCTGCAGAAGGAAGAAATGCTGGGCGGTGAAAAAAATGAGTAAACTACTTGAAATAAAAAACCTGAAACAATATTTTCATGTTGGCGGAAGTCTGTTAAAGCCTAAATATGTCAAGGCTGTTGATGACGTCAGCTTGTTTATCAACAAAGGAGAAACCCTTGGCCTTGTAGGAGAGAGTGGTTGCGGAAAAACCACATTGGGGCGTACCATTCTTCGCCTATACGAACCAACAGGCGGAAAAATTATATATGACGGTACTGATATTACCAATGTAAATATGTTGCCTTACAGGCGCAGAATGCAAATTGTTTTTCAGGATCCATATGCCAGCCTTAATCCCAGGATGACTGTAGCAGATATAGTGGGTGAGGCCATAGATATTCACAAATTGGCTCAAAGCAAGAAAGACAGGCAAGACAGAATCATTACCATGCTGCAGAGAGTCGGCCTCAACAGCGAGCATGCAAATCGCTATCCCCATGAGTTTTCAGGGGGACAGCGGCAGCGTATCGGTATTGCCAGAGCGCTTGCTGTTAATCCGGAGTTCATAGTGTGCGATGAGCCTGTATCGGCTTTGGATGTTTCTATTCAAGCCCAGATTGTAAATATGTTTGAAGATTTGCAGGCCGAAATGGGTCTTACCTATCTATTTATTGCACATGATTTAAGTATTGTAAAACATATCAGTAAAAGGATCGGTGTAATGTATCTTGGGAAACTTGTAGAATTGGCCGACAGCTATGAATTGATATTTAACAGCATTCACCCTTATACTAGATCGCTGATTTCGGCTATCCCTATTGCTGATCCAAAACAAAGCCGGGCAAGTAAAAGAATAATACTTGAAGGCGATGTGCCCAGCCCATTGAATCCCCCAAGCGGATGCAGATTCAGGACCCGCTGCAAATATGCAACAGAGCTTTGTGCACAGCAGGAACCGGAATTCAGGGAAATATCATCCGGCCACTTTGTTGCCTGTCACCATATAGATAGGGTTCAATAGGCATATAATAACGGTAAAGTTATTTTAAAGGAGCATGCTACATGTAATTTAATATTACATGCTTATAAGCATAGATTAGAAAATTTATAACTAGGTTTATAATGGAGGTACTAGAAATGAAGAGAAAAATTACACTTCTACTTGCAATAATCATGGTTGCCATGGTTATTCTGCCTGCATGCGGCGGCAAACCCGCATCGGGTGAAACTCTTAATGTTAATGTCGGGCCAGACCCTGACACTATTGATCCGGCACTCAACTCATCAGTTGACGGTGCTACAATGATTATTCACGCTTTCGAGGGGCTTATGAATCTTGATAGGGACGGCGTTCCTGTTCCGGGTCAAGCTGAGAAATATGAAGTATCAGATGACGGAAAGGTTTACACATTCCATCTTCGCGATGGTCTTAAGTGGAGTGATGGTAAGGACCTTAAAGCCAGTGATTTCGTATATTCATGGAATCGTGCTATTTCCCCTGAAACTGCAGCTGACTACGAATATATGTTTGAAGTAGTTGACGGTTATAACGAAGGCTCCTTAAACGTACAGGCACCCGATGACAAGACCTTGGTAGTTACTCTTTATAATCCGGTTCCTTACTTCCTGGAACTGACCGCTTTCCCAACCTTCTTCCCGGTTCGCCAGGATTTGGTCGAGGAACATGGTGATTCATGGGCAGTTGATGTAAAAACATATATCGGTAATGGACCATACAAAATAACAGAATGGGTACCGGGTTCACATATTACTATGTCAAAGAATAAGAATTACTGGAATTATGAAAAGCTCGGTATGGAAAACATTAAGTTTGTCCTGATGGAAGAGGATACTGCAAAGTTAAACGCATACCAGAAGAAAGAAGTTCTTTTCATTGATGACATGCCAAATGATGAAATTGATGCATGGAGAGACAAACCTGAATTCCATCTTGAGGGTCAATTAGGAACATATTATCTTTCTTTCAATGTTCAAAAAGCTCCTCTGGACAATAAGCTTGTCCGTGAGGCATTGACTCTTGCTATTGACCGTGAATTTATCGTTAAAGAAATTTCTAAAAAGGGTGAGGTTCCTGCGGGCGCCTTTGTATCCTTAGGACTTTCTGATGCTTATCCTACCAAGGAATTCCGTGAAGTAGGCGGCGATTATTACGATCCTTATGACTATGAAGGAAACCTTGAAAAGGCAAAAGAACTGCTTGCTCAGGCAGGATATCCCAACGGTGAAGGAATTCCTCAACTGGAATACCTCTACAATGAAAGCTCAACCCATAAGGCTATCGGTGAAGCTCTTCAGGATATGTGGAAAAAGATTGGTGTAAATGTTTCACTGGTTTCTCAGGAGTGGGGTACCTTCCTGAATACCAGAAAGAACGGCGAATATCAAATTGCTCGTAACGGATGGTTGTCAGACTACAATGATCCTATCAGTATGCTTGATATGTGGATTACCGGCGGCGGCAACAATGATGCTCAATGGTCAAATCCTGAATTTGATGCTTTGATTTCAAAGATTAAGTCATCAACTGATCCTGCGGAGCGCTTTAAGATGATGCACGAAGCTGAGGACCTGATTTTTGCAGACAGCATGCTTTGCCCGATCTACTATTATGTTGATCTTTACCTTATAGATGAAAGCGTAGAAGGATTCTGGTCATCCCCACTGGGATACAAGTACTTTATGTACGCTACTGTGAAGAAATAAATCTTGTGATAATTTAACTTGCTTTATTTCTGAATAAATAAAACATAAGGGCTCGGATACTGCCCCAAAACAGGCAGTCATCCCGAGCCCTTTTTGCTATTCTAAAGATTCACTAATGTTAATATGGTGCGTGTAGAGTGAGTTAAATGCGCCGCTTAGGTGAATCCATCAATTGGGCGGTGATATGTCATTGCAATGAATACAGCATGTGGAACCTTTAGCCAATGTTATGCGTGACGCTCAGGAATTTCATCCGGAAATTATTCGCGCCGCTCCGCAATCCATGCTCCGCTTCACGCATGACATCGGCAGCGGTTCCTCCACGTTCCTCCCTGCTTAGATTCATTTATCGTGGCGCGGGTAATGCGTGAAAATTCTGAAGTTTGCGCAACATTCCCCCTAATGTCATCCTAAGGTTTGCGTAATATCCCAATCGTTATCCTAAGCGGAGCGCAATACCCCAATTGTCATCCTGAGGCGTAGCGGAGCGGAGCCGAAGGATCTTACACATCAACGCAAAAGATTCTTCATTTCGCTTCGCTCCATTCAGAATGGCAGAGTGATGGCGAGATTCTTCGTTAACGCCCAGAATGATAAAGGGAGTGTCAGTTTCGAGCGCAGCAGAGCCTAAGGATCTTTATTTTACAATCATCTTGGCATAATATTCTTCAAAGGTTAACCCGCTGTTATATACCTCGGTTGCCAGCTCCGGCCCCAGATACCTCAAATGCCACGGCTCATAAGCATAACCGGTTATATTCTCCTTGCCATTTGGATACCGGATTATAAAGCCGTAATGATGTGCGTTGTCCTTATACCATTTAAACTCGGCTGAGTCTTCAACCGTATAATTGTTCCTTATTACATCTACGGCTAATCCGGTATGATGTTCGCTATGACCGCCCCGTGAATTAAGGCTATCTACATCAGCAATTGTTCTTCCTGATTGAACTTTACTGTTCCAGATATTATGCTGAAGTTCTATGCTTCTGTAAGTACCGTAAGCTGTAATATTGAGTCCCAGTGTTTTTGCGTCATAATGCATTTTTTCAAAGGCTTCTTTTGCTTCCTTTCTCAAATATTGATTGCCCATGCCCGGAGCGCAAAGTAAATCCGGAAGCTGCTCCAGCTGGGGAACAAAATTGTCGGGAAGCTTATTATATTTGTTCACTAACACATCAATGCGATTTGTTTCTGTGATTGTATTGATATTTGTGTAAAAGGGCAAATCAAGCCCTATATTGACGTAAACAATTACTTTTTCGTAGTCAAAATCAGGGTTCATGTTTTTATATCCGACATATCGAGCTGCATTATCAGGATAAAAATAATTTAGCTGCTGATATTCCAACGGTATTACATTTAAGGCCTCCTCACGGCTGATGTTGTTTGCTGGTGGTTCAGCTGCAACTGCATCCTCAGGGGATGGAGAAGGTGAACTGACAGGCTCTGAATCAAGACCGGAAGTTGGCGATGGGGAAGGGGTAACAGGTACTGAAGTTGAAGATGGCTCCGGCGCAGAGGTCGGTGTCGGAGTATGAGCGGGGGTTGATGTTGCAGTTGTAACAGGTTCGGAGTATGAATCAGAATTGTCTACATCCGCAGTACCTTGAGGATATGCTGTATTCTTCGTGT
>JGI24707J26582_10004018_pt1 | contig 10337 bp, 8 predicted proteins | sample BioPla1DNA1_FD_26582 | JGI IMG/M metagenome (IMG submission 26582) | reverse complement strand
TAAGAAAGAATTAAAGCCGAAACCTCATCTACCTTAATAGTACTTTCTTCTATATTATATAATCCACTTTCCTTAATTTCATCTCCATTTAAAATAACTTTAAACTTATCATGATTTAATTTAATTTCTATTGGTTTTTTATTCCCATTAAATATTACTACAATTTTTCCTAAAGTATCATTAATATTATTACCATTAGCAATATAGGCAACTACATTTCTATCCTTAATTTCTTTTCCAAACTTTAAAAACTTGATGTTTTCTCTTATTTCTTCAGCTTTATTTAGTTTAAATATCTCATGATTTTTTCTTAAATTTATTAATCCTTTGTAATAGTTAAATATATCTATATATTTTTCTTTTCTTCCCCAATCAATTTTATTAACATAATCAGAAGATTTATAGCTATTATCTATAATAGTTCCATCTCTCTCTTGCTTTGTTCTTAAAATTTCATCTCCCGAATGAATAAATGGTATTCCTTGAGAAGTTAATATTATTGCTGCTGCAAGTTTATTTATCTTTATTCTTTCTTCTTCATCTAACCCTTCTTCTACTAAGGATATTTTATCCCATAGTGTGTAATTATCATGGGCTGATGTATATGTTATTACTTGGTATGGTTCATTAGCCCAGGGCCACTTTGAATACTTTACATTATTATAATCTATATCAGGGTGATTTACTGAAGCTACTATTCCGAATTTCAAGCTTTCTTCATAGTTATCCCATCCATTTATAAAACCACCTTCTTTTCCGTAAAAAACTCCCCCTTTTATAGCATCTCGTATATCATCGCTAAAAATGCCTATCTGCATATTGTTTAATTTATTTATATTAAATTTTACAGCAGACTTATCATGACTTAGGGGTGAATTACCACCAGTCCATCCTTCTCCATAAATTATTATATTTTCATTTATTTTATCCAGCTCTTTTCTTATTTCAATCATTGTATCTAGGTCATGAAGACCCATTAAATCGAATCTAAAACCATCTATTTTGTACTCTTCTACCCAATACTTAACAGAATCTACTATAAACTTTCTTACCATAAACCTTTCTGAAGCTAATTCATTTCCGCAGCCTGATCCATTTGAAAAACTTCCATCTTCATTTTGCCTATAATAATATTTTGGAAAAATTTTATTAAAATTTGATTCTATAGTATCGAAGGTATGATTATATACAACATCCATGACAACTTTAAATCCATTTTCATGAAATTTCATTACCATTTCTTTAAATTCTTTTATTCTAACTTCTCCTAAATAAGGATTTGTAGAATAGGAACCTTCAGGAACATTATAATTTAATGGATCATATCCCCAGTTATATTCTTCCTCACTAAATTTTTCTTCATTAACTGTTTTATAATCAAAGACCGGCATTAACTGTACTGTATTAACTCCTAAATCTTTTAAATGATCAAAGCCTGTTTTTATCGCACTATTAATAAATGTTGAGCCCGATTCAACTACCCCTTTATACTTCCCTCTTAAACTTTTTTCTAAAGCAGAATTTGAATCTATTGTAAAATCCCTAACATTCATTTCATATATAATTGAATCCATTGGAGAAAAATTAGGAATGCTATGCTCCTTCCAGCCTTTTGGGTTAGTTTTTTCTAAATTTATTACCATTCCTCTTTTCCCGTTAACACCTACTGCCTTTGCATAAATATCTACAACCTCTTTTTCTTCTCCATCAATTGTAACTAAATAATTGTAGTACTCTCCATGCAAATCCCCATTTACTATTACTTCAAAAACTCCATTTTTTAATTTATTCATTGGTATAATTTCTGTAAAATCTCTTTTATAATCATATCCTTCTTTTCCATAAAGCTTTAATTTTATGCTCTCCGCTACTGGAGACCATATTCTAAAAATAGTTTCTTGCTCTGAATATACCGCTCCCAATTTCCCCTCATATCTATATAAATCATTAAATTCCCTTGAATTAAAATCCATATATACCCCTCCTTAGCAATTACATTATAATATATATTTATATTATCTATTATTCAAAAATATCAATTTTGTAACTTTTTACAAATATTATATTGGTTTATTATTCTAATATTACAAAAATCTTATTATACTATTTTTGTTCCATGTAATTCTAAAGCACCTGTTTCTCTTATAATATAGTCTTTATTGTCTTTTGTTATACCTCCACCTGGCATAATTATAATTCTGTTACCTGCATAATTAATTAGCTCTTTTATACTTTGTAAGTTATTTGGAGCCGAAAGAACTCCTCCCTTGGTTAATATCCTATTAATATTTAGCTCAACNAATNTATCAATTGCCTTCTTTTTATCTTCTATTTCATCAAAGGCCATATGAAAAGTTATTTCTTTTGTCTTGTTTACTTTCTTAACCCTTTTTATAAATTCTATATCTATTTTACTTTCTTCATTCAAAGCTCCTACTACTATGCCATTTACATTTAATTTATTGCATAATTCAATATCTAAAAGCATAATTTCTTTTTCTTCTTTAGAATAAATAAAATTTCCTCCCCTTGGTCTAATAATAACATTTATAGGTATTTTTATATCTTCTACAGATTTTTTTATTACGCCATAACTTGGAGTAGTCCCGCCTTCCTTTAAGTTATCGCATAATTCTATTCTATTTGCTCCAAACTTTTCTTTAATTTTAGCTTCTTCATATGAACCTACACAAGCTTCTAAAATCATATTTTATCTCCTTTTTAACAAATTATATTAAATTAATAGCTTATTAAGTTTATTATAATATAATTGTATTTATAATTTAAAAGAAAAAAACAAAGACAACTTAATTATAAGTTGTCTTTGTTTTGGAGCGGGTGATGAGAATCGAACTCACGTAACTTGCTTGGAAGGCAAGGGCTCTACCATTGAGCTACACCCGCATATTTGGAGCGGAAGACGGGACTCGAACCCGCAACGTCCACCTTGGCAAGGTGGCGCTCTACCATTGAGCCACTTCCGCAAAATTATTATTTAAAAATGGTGCAGATGAAGGGAGTCGAACCCCCACGCCAAAGGCGCTAGATCCTAAGTCTAGTGCGTCTGCCAATTCCGCCACATCTGCATTTTGGTGGCTTACCCGGGAATCGAACCCGGGACACCTTGATTAAAAGTCAAGTGCTCTACCGACTGAGCTAGTAAACCACATTGGCTGGGATAGCAGGATTCGAACCTACGAATACCACAGTCAAAGTGTGGTGCCTTACCACTTGGCGATATCCCAGTAATGGGGTGGACGATGGGACTCGAACCCACGACAACCAGTGCCACAAACTGGCGCTCTACCAACTGAACTACGTCCACCATTATATGGTGCGTGTTAAGAGATTCGAACTCCTGGCCCACGCCTTAGAAGGGCGTTGCTCTATCCAGCTGAGCTAAACACGCTTAATGGAGCGGGTGATGAGAATCGAACTCACGTAACTTGCTTGGAAGGCAAGGGCTCTACCATTGAGCTACACCCGCATATTAAATTTTAGTGGTCGGGGTGACAGGGATTGAACCTGCGACCTCATGGTCCCAAACCACGCGCGCTCCCATCTGCGCCACACCCCGAGGTTATGGTGCGTGTTAAGAGATTCGAACTCCTGGCCCACGCCTTAGAAGGGCGTTGCTCTATCCAGCTGAGCTAAACACGCTTGTTCCTCGAAAGAACATTAATTATTTTATAATATAATCTGTCACTTGTCAACATTTTTTCCTAAATTGTTAATGGAGCGGGTGATGAGAATCGAACTCACGTAACTTGCTTGGAAGGCAAGGGCTCTACCATTGAGCTACACCCGCTTATTCAATTTAGTGGTCGGGGTGACAGGGATTGAACCTGCGACCTCATGGTCCCAAACCACGCGCGCTCCCATCTGCGCCACACCCCGATATATTTGTTATCTGCTGACGACAAAGAATATTCTACAATAGGTTTGGGAATCCGTCAATACATTTTTTAAAATTTATTTAATATAATAGCTTTTTAAAGCAATTATAAGAAATAACAATATATCTTTTTGTTTTGACGGAAAGTCAAAAATTACGACTAAATTTTTTGTAGATATATGTCGTATTCTTTATTTTCTTTTATTTCTATAAAACCTATTGTTTTATTATTTCTACCATAGGGTAAGGAAACACTTCCCGGATTCATTATTGTAATCCCATTATACTCATCTATTAAAGCTTTATGAGAATGACCAAAGGTTATAATATCCGCTCCTACTTCCTTACCTTTATAAAATATTGTATTGTATTCATATTTAACATTATATATATCTCCATGAGTAATTAGTATTTTAACACCTAATACATCTATAATCATTTCCTTAGGGTATTTTTTCGAAGTATCACAATTCCCTCTTACAGCATATACTTCACCCTTAAAAGAATTCATTAATAATTCAGTATCAGGAGCACCATCACCACAATGTATTATTATATCTGCATCCTTTAAGTAATTTTCTATAAGCTTTACAGATTGTGCATCATAATGTGAATCACTCATAACTAGAATTTTCATATTTTCCTCCTACAAAATCCCCTTTATAGTTTGCATAACTTTTCTTAAAGCTATTCCTCTATGAGAAATTTTATTTTTTTCCATCATTGTCATTTCTGAAAAAGTTCTATTAAAAGGTTCATAGAAAAATAAAGGATCATAGCCAAAACCATCTTCCCCTCTTGCCTCTTCTAATATATATCCTTCTANGGATCCCTTCACTCCTATATATTCTTTGTTTCCGTATACTAAAGATATATGGCATATAAATCTTGCTCTTCTTTCTTCAAAGGNCACTCCCCTAAGCTCCCTTAATAACTTTTCATTGTTCTTTTTATGATTTCCATCTTCTCCTGCATATCTTGCTGAATAAACTCCCGGCTCTCCATTTAAGTAATCTACTTCNAGTCCTGAATCATCTGCCATTACAATAAAATTACTTTCATTATTTTTTATTAATTCATCATATATTTCCTCAGCCTTTTTTCTTGAGTTTTCTTCAAAGGTTTCTCCATCTTCCACAACATTAATATCTATTCCCATATCTTTTAATGAAAATACCTCTATATTAAGTTNCTTTAGTAATTCCTTTATTTCTTTTATCTTTCCAGAATTATTACTTGCTAAAACTAGCTTTTTCATAACTAATCTCTTCCTCCCGTACCAATCCAAAGAGAATCCATTTTCAAGGCATCTTTTTGTATTTGAACCATTTGCTTGATACCTTTTTGTGCTAAGTCAAGAAGGTCATCTAAATCCTTTCTATTAAAAGGCGATTCTTCTCCTGTTCCTTGAATTTCTATAAACTCACCTTCATCTGTTGATACTATATTCATATCAACCTTGGCATTTGAATCCTCTTCATAACATAAGTCTAAAAGCTTTTCTCCATTTACTATACCTACACTTGTAGCAGTAACAAAATTTCTAATTGGATATATTTCGAAAGGTTTTTCCCTATGCAGTTTATTTATAGCATCTACTAAAGCCACAAAAGCACCACTTATTGATGTAGTCCTTGTTCCCCCATCTGCTTGAATAACATCGCAATCAATCCATATAGTTTTTTCACCAAGAGCCTTTAAATCCATTACTGATCTTAGAGCTCTTCCTATTAGTCTTTGTATTTCCATAGTTCTGCCATCTACTTTTAGTCTAGCTATATCTCTAATTTTTCTTGTTCCTGTTGCCCTTGGAAGCATATTATACTCAGCTGTTATCCACCCTTCACCCTTACCTTTTAAAAATGGCGGTACCTTATCTTCTATAGAAGCTGTACATATCACTTTTGTATCTCCTACCTCTATTAATACAGAACCTTCTGCATACTTTGTATAATTTCTTGTTATCTTAGTAGCTCTAACTTGATCATTTTTTCTTCCATCTATTCTCATTACTTTGCCTACCTTTCTTAATATTCTAAAAATTTATGCACTTTTTTAATTTCTTCTTCATATTATTAATATAAGGATTAATGAAGAGGTGAAAAATTTGCGATATATTGGACCATTTTTTAGAATGAATAAGCTATCCCAAAAAGAAATAACAGGCCAACTTTTTCACTTATCAAAAGAGGCTTTAAGGACCATCGTCCTTGAATCAAAATGCGGGATAGTAGATTCAATAAAAAGATATAAAAAAACATCATCCTCCATTGATATTACCACATCANGTAATTTTTCTCCACTACTATGCATATATAGAAAATCTTCTCCAAACTATATTCATAGTAAAAATTATAATGGATTTGATGAAGAATCATTTAAAAAGGANATTTACCCAATAACCAATGCCTTAATGACTACAAATATACTTAATTTAAGTACTTATTATTCAAAATTTAAAGATACTGATGAAAAACTATTTGCCCACTCAGAAATATATAAAAACCTTGCAAGGGAGCAGCTTAATTTTTATTCTTCAAATTTAAGAAATACTGAGGGAGTATTTGTTGAAAAAAGAAATCTGGCTGACAATAATTATAAGGACTTTAATTTAACTAATAAAAATAATAAGTTTAAGTTTTCTGATCAGGCTTTTATGATGGTAGCTTATAATTTATATGCAAATTTATTTAATGAAGATGATATTTCTAAAAACTTCGAAAGGTTCTCCGAAGAAATATTACAAGTACTTATTGAATTTAAAGATAAAATTTATGAAAACTCCTTTGAGGAAATATCTAAAATTTTATTAGCTGTCAATATTTATTATAGTAACTGCTTAAATGAAGATGCTAAAATTCTAATTATTGATTTAACTGACTACTTAATAAATAAATTTGAGGAAAAGGATTATTATGTTGATTCTTTAGACTATTCTTCATTGTTTGCTATTAATTTAATGCTTTCATTTAAACATACTCAAATGATAACATTTAAGGAAAAATCCCAGGAAATTATAAANAAACTAGTTTCTTTATACGATGATGATAAAGAAATATTCCTAAAGCTATCTAGTAAGAAAGAGGTTAAATATTCAGCCTTTGATATTACATTTTACTTCTTAGCAATATTCTTATATTCAGCAGATTTTACTGAAGACTTTGAATATAAGGATATGATATCATCCTTGTATAAAAAGCTATTTATTAACTCGGGGCTAGTTACATGTTGGCCAGAAGCACCTACCCTAGATGATGCAGAAAGATATCGCGGCTTAACCTTAAAAGCAGCAGATATGGTAGAGGAAAACTTCTTTAAAACTTCTACTGCATTAACTCCTAACAGNCTAGGTGTAGCACCAATTTTTAATAAAAGCATAACTTATTCTAGAAAAAGAGATGAATTTCCAACTTCAAGCTCATCTTTTAATAGTTTTAGAAATATGTTTATTAATAACCTTATAATTTATCTATTTAAAGAACCTTTTATGAGAGAAATGAGACTCTTGCCTGAAGACCTTGAACTTAATGATAATGATAATAATAGTATTGATAATGATATTAATAATGAAAATGAAAATAATGATATTAATAAAAAAAGCTATAAAAGAAATGAAGAAGTTGAAAATACTGAAAACCCAGCTGTTGAAACCCTATATTTGGACTAGCCCTTTTTTATTTATACAATAACTTATATAGATATAAATAAATTATAATAAAATCATAAAGACTGTATTAATAGTCTTTATGATTTTCCTATTTTATAAAAGTCTATATTACCATGTCCATCAAAAGTAATATTTTTAACTTTACTGTTTATAGCTATATTATTATTATAAAAAGCCAATGGTAATATTTTATAATTATTATAAAGTTCTTCTTCTAGGCTTTTAAAAATTTCCCTTCTTTCTCCCTCATTTTTTGCCTTTGTTAATTCCTCTCTATATTCATTAGGAATTAAATTTATAATTTTATTATAGTCTTCAATATTTCCTATACCTGTTATATCGCCCTTTATAAGAGCTATATTATAATAGGTGGCATCTTTAATTGAATTCATTTCTTCCTCTGTTAAAAGTTCATAGGAAAAATCTATTTTTGTATTCTTTAAAAAGTAATTTGAAACATATTCACATATTTCCTTATTTTCAGTTAATGCTTCAGCTACAATAACTAATTCTTTAACTTCAGCTTCTTCAGTGTTCGAATTCAACATAACTTTTCTTGACTGCATTTTTAATAAATCATCTTTATCTTGTCTAAAGTAACTTCCTTCTGCTAATTCTATAAACTTATTATTTTCTAATTGATATTTTTCCATTGCCTTATTTAACTTAGAGTATATAATTCTTTTATCTTCTATAGAAAGAGAATCTGAATTTTCATTAAATATTATATATAAACCCTTATTAGAGTCAGTAGTTATTAATTTATTTTCATTACTTAATCTTTCTAATTGACTTTTAGGAGGATTAATAACTAAATCTCTATCTCCAATCTCAAAAGAAGCCATTGCTATTTCTTCTTCTTCATTTAATATAATATTTATGGCTTCAGATAGAGATTTGTCAGATTTTTCGTTTCTTTTTAGGATTATTTTATCTTCACTTATATCTGAAATGCTATAGTTCCCTGAATATATTAAATCATCATAACTATTTTTTATATTTTCCCATAACAACACATTCTTTCTTACCCTATATTGGGGTTTGGTCAATTCTTCAATAAATTTATCATCTTTAGAATTTAACCTAAATATAATATTATCTTCTCCTATGGTAATTCCAACATTTTTATTGAAATCACCATAACCTTCTCTAAATTTTTTTGCTCCATATATATTTAAAACAGCTTCTATATTTTCTTCAGACTCCTCTGTAATAATTTCTCTAAAAAAAGCCATTATATCTTTTGCTGTTATAGGACTTCCATCACTCCAATATATATCAGACCTTAATTTAAAATCATACTCTAAACCATCATCTCTTATTTCAACCCCTTCTGCTAAAGAAGGTACTATATTATTAGAGGAATCTAGCTCAACTAGCCCCCTACTAATTGCACATACTATATCTTGAGTTCTAAGATCTAGACTACCCACTTCCTTTAAATCATTAGAAAATGATGAAATTGAATAGGTAAAGGCATTTTTATTTTCTACTGTTTCTCCATTTGAAATTTCTATATATCCTATTAAGAAGGCTACAATAGATATTGTAAGCAGTGAAACTAATATTATTCTTTTCATTTTATCAACCTCCTTACTTTCTCTTTAAATTATAGACACTAATTAGAAATATTAATCTATTAATATTTCTAATATGATATAATGTTTAATATATTTTGTTGGAGGTCTATTATGGAACTAGCTATTCAAGTTTTACAAATTATTTTTTATTCAATTGCTTCAATTTTTATGATAGCTTTAACTATAATTTCTATATGGGGTTTTATAATTTATAATAAGAATTCCAAAACTCTTAAAGCTCAAAATTATATATTAGAGAAAATCTTCCAAGCTGTAAATTATAATTCAAATAAGAGTTCCGCTTTTTTAAAGAAGACCATCGATGAATCAAATGATTTACTAGATGAAAATATAGATAAAAAATATAGATAATTTGTATCTATATNTTTTTATTTTATTGGGACAATAATTNTTGAGGTGATTTTAATGAGGAATAAAAAGAAAGTATTAGGACTTCTTTTTGTATTAGCTTTTTCTCTTTTGTTATTGTTCCCTTTTAAGATATCTTCGGCTTTAGAAGATCCAAATAATAATCAGTTTACTTTAAAACCACTGCCTTATAAGTATGATNCCTTAGAGCCCTATATTGATGCTGAAACAATGAGAATTCATCATGATAAACATCAAAAGGCTTATGTTGATAATTTAAATAAGGCTCTTGAAAAACATCCTGAACTGTATTCTAAGGGGTTAGAAGGCCTCCTAACCGATTTAAATTCTATACCAGAAGATATTAGGCAGACTGTTATAAATAATGCTGGCGGGGTTTATAACCATGAATTCTTTTGGTGCATAATGTCTCCAACTCATAATCAAATGCCTACTGGAGATTTATTAAAGGAAATTGAAAGTACCTTCGGATCTTTCGATAAATTTAAAGAAGAATTTAAACAGGCTGCTTTAGGTAGATTTGGTTCTGGCTGGGCATGGCTAGTAAAAGATAAAAATAATAAATTATCGATTATTAGCACTGCAAATCAAGATNCACCAATTTCCTTAGGGTTAAAGCCAATAATAGGAATAGATGTATGGGAACATGCTTATTACTTAAAATACAGAAACGAAAGAGGAAAATACATAGACAACTGGTGGAAGGTTGTTAATTGGGAAGAAGCAGGAAAGAATTTTACAAAGTAAAATTCAGTATTGAGTGTGAAGGGTGGAGTTTGGAGTTAATATCCTAAAAAATGAGTTG
>JGI24707J26582_10004017_pt1 | contig 10340 bp, 13 predicted proteins | sample BioPla1DNA1_FD_26582 | JGI IMG/M metagenome (IMG submission 26582) | reverse complement strand
TTCGTAAAAAAATCAGCCTCATTGCTGAATTTGTCTCCAGCCATGAGGACTGATCAAAAAACATTTATTCTTTATAATGCTTTTGATTGAGATTTTATAACATCATATCCCATTTTATGAATGGCATTTTCGATATCCTTAATCGATAATTTTTGATCGTCAAAGTTCAGTTTTACTTTGCTTGAGTTAAAGGATACATTTACACTTTCATTATCTACACCATCCAGTGATTTTACCGCGCCTTCAATTTTTTGTATGCATGACGGGCAAACCAGGGATTCTAATTGAATAGTTGCTCTCTGCATATTTCACATCTCCTTTGTTTAAATTATTTATATGATGCTCTTAATTTGTACCGAAGGAGTCTCATACCGTTTAGTATGACCACTAATATACTTGCTTCATGTACTAACATACCTATCGACATGTTCATCCATTCGCTGAAGAATACGCTGGCTAGCAGAACTAATACAACTCCCACTGCAATTATAATATTTTGTCGCATATTTCTTGATGTTGCTTTTGTTAAACCCAACGCATGGGGCAAACGGCTGAAATCTGAATTCATTAAAACTACGTCTGAAGTTTCAATAGCTACGTCTGTACCACTTCCCATAGCAATCCCGATTTGCGCCAGAGCAATTGAAGGACTATCATTTACTCCATCACCAACGAATGCAACAATCCGGTCTTTAGCCTGCAGTTCTTTTATATATGCGGATTTATCCTCCGGCAGCATATGTCCGTGAGCTTCAGTCAAACCAAGTTCCCGGGCTACCAGGTCAACTGTTCCCTGATTATCACCTGAAAGAACTATCAGATTTTTGACTCCTAATTTTTTCAGCCTCTGAAGAACATCTTTTACTCCCGGTCGAATCTGGTCGCGAATGCCCATAATCGCTTTTATCTTTCCATCAACCGATGTCAGAACAATTGAGTTGCCGTTTTTTTCGAACCTGGCAATATCGGCACGAACTTTTTCATCTAAATTAACATTCTCCTGTTTCATCAGCTTAGCATTGCCTACGGCCACCCTATGTCCATCAACTTGAGCGACGATTCCGCCACCTTTTATTACATCGGTTTTTTCAACTGTATATAGTTTTGTATCTCCGATATATTCTACAACTGCTTTTGCCAAAGGATGGTCTGACTCATTCTCAACACTTGCAAGGTAACCTGATATTTCATCAGTGTTTTCGGTATAAAACTCTGTATCGGCTACTTTAGGATTTCCTATTGTTAATGTGCCTGTTTTATCAAATACTATTGTATCAACCCTGCTAAAATCGTTGATTACTTCGCTCCCTTTTAAAAGAACACCGTTTCTTGCACCGTTGCCAATACCTGCAACGTTTGAAACTGGCACACCAATTACTAATGCTCCCGGGCATCCAAGTACCAGTATTGTAATCGCAAGCTCAATATTCTGCGAAAGTATCCACACAACTACAGAAAGGATCAGAACAGCCGGAGTATAATATTTGGAGAATCTGTCTATAAAACGTTCAGCTTCCGATTTTGAATCCTGAGCTTCTTCAACGAGTTCAATAATCCTGCCAAAAGTAGTATCTTCACCAACACGATCAGCAACAATCTGGATTGTTCCATTTTCTAAAATTGTTCCTGCATATACCTGAGAGCCTTTCTTTTTGTTTACAGGCAGGGATTCGCCGGTAATACTTGCTTCATTGATATGCCCTTCTCCCGTTAAAACAATACCGTCAACAGGGATCTTTGAGCCTGTTTTAACAAGTAAAATGTCACCTACGTCTACTTCGTCCACTTCCACTTCTTCAAATTCGCCATTCTCCATTTGTTTTAAAGCACTTTCGGGTACCATTTCTGTCAGTTCTTTTATTGCGGAACGTGTTTTGCTCAACGTATGTTGTTCCAGATAAGCTCCGAATAAGAATAAGAATGTAACAATTGCTGATTCTTCAAAGTTCTTTATTACAAATGCTCCTGCAACTGCAAGGGTAACTAATACATCGATACTGATAACTTTTACTCTTAATGCCTGATAAGCCTGAATCGCAACAGGTGCAACACCTAAAACGGACGCGATAACCAATGACCAAACAAATATATTCGTAGTTCCAATGGTCCACTTGCTGAGAAATGCAATCGAAATTAAAATTGCACTCGCTACTGTTATTTGATTTTTTTTACTAAGTATAAGTCTCTGCATAATCTCACCTGCTTATTTATAGTACCCGAGGGCTTTTCCGCCTGTCTCAAAAAGATTCTTCGCTGACGCTCAGAATGACAGCGAGGGTGTCAACCTGAGCGGAGCGTATTCAAGTTTAGCAGCTGTAGCTGACATTTGTCATCCTGAGCGGAGTCGAAGGATCTTACGCATAATATGCTTTATCTACCTCGGATAACATGTTATATACTGCCTCATAACTCTCGCATACGTCATCTGGAACAGTATAGCTATTTGTAATCTTACGCAATTTAGTAAATTCCTCATTTAATTCAGGTCTTTCCTCTCCAGCTTCAGTTGTTTTCTTAATAATTGCATCAAACAGTTTACGAACCTCATGGAATTCCGGATGTGTGTTTCCATGTACCCGATCTACAATCGGCACATACTGACTTAATATCTTAAAATTCTTCTCTTTTGCCTGGTTAAATGTTAATCGTTTGGACATGCTATCTCCCTCTCTCTTAATTACATACTTTATATTTCTGTATAATTACATACTATCAGGAATCCTATAAAGTGAAATTGATCTGAATCAAGGTTATTAAACTTTTTTGTATTAGCATTTCTTAAATCTGATGTTTATATAATACCTGTTATTTTCAGAAATTAAATTGACCCGAATCAAGTTTAAACAATTTTTTTCTGAGGATACTAATATCATTATTGATTAGGAGGAGATTTGTTGGTTGGTATTTTATTTGCTTTGCTGGCTGGCTTATTAATGAGTGTTCAAGGTGTTTTCAATACCCGTGTAATGGATGCATCCAGTATGTGGGCTACTAACAGCTGGGTACAACTAACAGCTTTTGCCATAAGTATAAGTGTGTGGTTTTTTGCTGGCAGAGAAAACTTGTTCGCTGTATTCAATGTTGAGAATAAAATTTACTTATTTGGTGGTGTTATAGGCGCATTTATTACATTTACCGTTATTAAAAGCATTTCCGGTCTGGGTCCGGCATATGCCACAATGCTTATTCTATTGGCACAGCTTGTGGTTTCTTGTTTAATTGAAGTTTTTGGTTTTTTCGGTACCGAGAAGATAAGTTTTGAATGGAGTAAATTAATTGGAGTATCTCTAATGATAGCAGGGATTATTATTTTCAAAAAATAATATAACGGAGGGATTATCCCTCCGCATATTTTTTTACATTAACTATATAACATGATTTATTATGTTTTAATTCACTTGCTATGGCCTACTTTTTATACACTATAATCCCTGACGAGTTCCTTTTTACATATATTGTATCGCTGGATATTTTTTTGTATTTCAAGCCATCAGTAACCAAAAGAATCTTCTTTGGCAATTTATAATAAATGCCTTTATCTCCTCCATATACGTATTGAACCAGATCATCTTCATATTTGTCTATATCATCGCTGTCAACACTTTTATCTTTGCCGTATCTTACAAATTCTACATCATCTGCCAGTTCTTCTACGTCATCATAACCTTCATCATCCGCATAATCTTCCAAAGTCATTTTTTCATAGAAATCCATATCTTCAACATCTTCCAGTTCATATGTAAAATTTATAAAGTCCTTGCCTTTTTTAAATTTTGTTATTTTAATATCATCATCATGAATATCGCTTAAGTAATCGGCTAGTTCTTCTTTTATTTCTTTGCTGCTATCTTTGAAACGTATGTCAAAAACTCTTTTTACATCTTTTTCAGATACTGAAAAGGTTATAGATGCAGATTTTTTCTTAAAAGTAATAAAGGACTCCCCTGGCTCAAGCTTAACATTTGAGCACCCGGTTAATAATAATAAAACAGATAAAATTAGTGGTAATAGTACTTTTTTCATGTTATCCCTCGTTTTTTTAAATATTTTATTATAAAATATTGATATTTCGTTAATTATCTCATAAAATATCAATATTTTTATATTAAAATACAATCTTTAGAATATATATTAGTTTCGCCTTGAGAATTTCCTTTAAATTAATCTCTTCTTATTAATATACCATAAATATGCTGCAAAACAATGAATGCTGATATCAGCATTCATTGTTTTTCCTCCATTTTCATGGATGGTGTTTTATTTGCACTTTATTCATAATCTTATTTTATTAATATGGGGTTTTTTGAATAGAGAAAATAGGACTTATTTTCCGCCGATAAGACGTTTCTTTGCTGCAATTAATTTTGTCATGTGTCCGCTTGTATATATCAATCCTAAAATCATAGCTCCAAAGACTAATCCGATAGAAGAACCTTTTGCAAAACCTATCCAGAATGTTTCGGGTAATTCACTAAAAGTCAATATAACATTGATTATTAATGCTATTATTCCAGCAACAAAATATATACGCACAACCCTTGTCATCTTCTTTTTTTCAATATTGCTGTAATCAGCAACCTTTAATACAGTTTCTTCTAACTCTTTATTCATTTTTTCGCTTTTCCTTTCCCCGTCCAATAATTCTCTGATATCTACATCAAAATAGTCAGCCATCTCTATTAGCACATCCAGATCAGGCATGTTACTTCCGGTTTCCCAACGCGAAACTGTTCTTCGGGATACACTAAACTTTTCTGAAAGCTGTTCTTGGGTGAGGTCCTTTTCATTTCGAAGTTTCTTAATAAAACCTCCTATTTTTATTTGATCCATAAGTCTTTCATACTCCTTTCGTATACCAGAGTACTGTCATCGCACCAGATATTACAGGACACAAAGCGAGCAATGTCCGTTTTTTACACTGAGACATATCGTGTCCACAGCGTCTGTATGTTTCGATTCCTTAATAAACTATTCTAAAACCGCCTAACGTTTCTCTACCGTGCCTTATAATCTATTCCTGCTGCTTTTGCCTTCCTAATTGATTATACGTAAGGGTACCGCGTTTTGTATCGCCTTTATGTATATAACAAAAGCGGCAACATTCGCTAACCCGGCGGCATCCCCGCCACGGACTCCACATAGACATATCTAATTACCTCATAGGTTTCTTTCGTCTCAGCTTCTCAAAATCTTTTCCATCTGCTTACCCCTGGCCAGTTCATCAATCAGTTTGTCAAGCCAGCGAATTTTCTGCATAAGCGGGTCTTCAACTTCCTCTACACGGATACCGCAAACTACACCTGTGATTTTGTCAGAGTTTGGGTTTATTTTCGGGGCTTCTTCAAAGAATGTTTCAAAGTCAACCTCTTTATCTATTTGTTCCTGCAATCCGTGTTCGTCATATCCGGTCAGCCAAAATATAATTTCATTAACTTCTTCTTTCGAGCGGCCTTTTCTCTCCGCTTTTTGGATATACATCTGATAAATTTTTGCAAATGGCATCGTAAAAATTCTATGTTTCATAGTGTATTCATTCACGCTCCTTAACGGTTGCTTTTACAGTATCATTTATGGTATGTATGCTCATTCCCTCTAATTAAGCCTCGTTCTCCAGTACTTCAATCAAAAAGCTTACTGGGCGGAAACCGTCATTACAGGAAATCATGGCAGATTTTTTATTCTTCATCCAACCGTCATAAATATCCTCACCGCCATGAGCAAGTGTCATAACAAATGGGGACATACTCTCCCATGCGCTGTTACACAAGCCCTCAGGTTTTTCCCATCCGTTGGCAATAAAGACTTGCCCTATCTTCATATCACAAGCGTGTTGTATGGGATTTTCATATTCTTCTATCAAATCCTCATAAACCGTTTGCTTCATTACCGTAATTGATATTTTTCTCATAGTTTTCTCACCGTGCTAAAAAAATTATGTTCTGCCTTTGTCTTTGAACATTTATATTATAAACTAACCAGCCCGCAAATTTAACTGTAAACAGAATTCTCATATTTTTTTATTGCAAATTGTTTCTAAACCCTTAAAGAACTGCGAAAAGCATCATATTTCATTTTACTTCACCTCACGCACAAGGCCACTTAATGCAATCAATGTATTTTTCTATAGGTATACCCTTATTGTTATTGAATAAAACAATTTTGCTTTTTTCTTTATTTGCCCTTAAAAGAGAAGATTGGTAATTTGGGCGGATTAATTGTAAATACTATAAATGCAATAAATATTATTACAATTACAACAGCCGATACGATTGCTGCACACTTATTAGGAACTGAAAACTTAAGAAAATGAGATGCTACACACAATGCAATAAAATAGCCTATAAAAGCCAAAAGAATATCAATAAACACAGATTCAATTCCGAAAGCACCTGAATAAAAATAAAACAGCAATACAACAGATAAAGGTGCTGCAACTAATGAAACTGCAGCCGATTCTATCCATATAGTTAAAGGTATCTCACATTTCTTGTCTTTTTTGAGGTATATGACTATCCACCATGATAGAAACGGGAAAAACATTAGCTTCAAATGTTCCCATACACTTTCATTTACAGGATTAAACAGCCCGATAATTAATTTATTACCGCTAAGGTCATATACATAATGCGAAATGCATGCAACAATTCCAAGTATTATTGTATTAATTAATATTTCAATATTTGTAAAAGCACATTTGTTTTTCATGATAGGCTCTCCTGCATAATTTTGGTCTGATAACTAATTAATATGATTCTTTTAATATTATTTTATTAATAATGTGTGTTAAAATAACTGATAATATATGAGCCTATTATTTAACTGCATCATTTTCCACTATATATCAAAGCAATATCAAAATTAAAACGACAGGGGTATAACATCGTTATACCCCTACATTCCGGCAATTTGTAAATTTATTTAAATTTCATGGTCAAATATGTCAGCAGTATTAACTTCTTTCAAACATTGTAAGCAGCCGCAGATAATGATTCGCCTCACGCAAGACATGNTCACCCAGCAGCGGTATAATAATCGATCTTATTTGACAAGCCAGGATGCCCTGTGTACCTTGTGCTTTGAAATTCCGCAAATCTTCAGTGGCCTTTATGCTATCGTCTGTAACTCTGGTCAACGGATCGGTCGCATCCATTGCAGCCTGTGCCTCTGCTGTTAATTGATCAAACTCCTTCCCAAAGCTATCTGCCTGGCTAATTAAATTGTTCTCTGTAGGGTCAAGTAATCCCCGAATAAACTTAGCATGTTCAGCCATTTGCCTGTTCCAGAAAAATTCCATTTCGTAGGCTTCTCTTTCCAGATTTATCTCTTCCCTGTTCTGTAGTCTTCTAAGCTGCTGAAGATACAATTCTGCCTCGCGAATTATGTGTGTAATCAACAAAGGATAATTAAATGTAAACATTCTGCAGCTTAAAACATTAGATAAGATATTTGTCTTAAACTGTATTAACGCAGCAGTCGCATTTATTGCTCTTTGATTCAGTGCTGAAACATGTTGTTCAAGCCTTGAGTTGGCGCTTGTTACACCGCCACCCATTAGTTCTGCTTCAGCTTGCGTAAGCCGGGTAGGTATCTGTATGCCTGTAAAATATATAGTTGCCATTTCTGCATTTAATGTGAAAGGTGTTATTACTTCACCGGATTGAAGAACGTCGGGATTAACAACACCGTTTGAAAGAGAAATAGCTTCTCCCAGAAGTCCGTCAAATTCCATGCGAAAGGCATCTGCCTGCTGGGTAAAGTTAGCGTCTCTGGGCGTAAACCCCACTTCAAGGAAAAATGAGTGTTCTTTCATAATTCGTGCGAAGAACAAATGCAAGCCCAGAGACTGTTTTATAAAACTACTGCTTGAGAGCATGATTGATGCCATCCCTTAAAAGGTAAATTACAATATCAGTTTATGTTAATACTAAATAACTGTTACAGGATATCACATTGATATCTAAAAACATAAATTGTCAGTGAATAGTCGATAAAAAATCATCCTCAGATATTGGCAAGCAATTCATTCTGTTGGTCTTCTATCCAGGACTTTTTTGAAAGACAAGTAATATGCTCAGTTCGAATCTCATCCATAAGCCTCCAATAAATATCTTTTTTTGTATGGTGATACTTGAATCCACATTTCTCCTGAACACGTTTTGACTTATCATTTCCTTCAAAATACCCACACCATAATTTTTCCAGTTTCAAATCCTCAAAGGCATGCCGTATAAGTTCTTTACAAGCCTCAGGAATAAGGCCCTGGCCCCAGAATGGAACACCAATCCAGTACCCAATTTCCCCTTCGTTATCGCTAATATCAATATTGCTGGCTTTTCCAATCANTAATCCAATGCTACCGATNGCTCTATTGTCAGTTTTTAAGCATACTGCATAGGTTTCATCAACAGCAAGAATATCCTTAATTATTTCTCTGCTGTTATCCACACTTGTATGAGGAGGCCACCCGGCAATAGGGCCAACCGCAGGATCCTTTGCATATTCATATAGACTCTCCGCATCGGATTCCACCCAGGGACGGAGGATTAATCGTTTTGTATATAATGTCATTATTAACACTTCCTATAAAGAATATATTATCAGTATAGTATTTGATTCGTATGATGTAAATAGCATAGATAACTCATGTTTACATAACTTGGCCAACACACAATATATACCCGTCAAATATAAAAAAATAAGCATGGTCTATTACCGTGCTTATTACACGTAATTTAAATAAAATCATAGGATAGAGAAAAAGTATACCAAATTTCTGTTACATCACCAGCCTATTGGACCCTTACAAGTTGCCACTGCTGATTATAGCCGCCATTATCAGACCACTGAATAACATTTGCTCCGTCATTAGTTTGATTTTCGTATACGTCCAGTGCTTTGTTGCTATTTACATTGAGCAGTTTGTAATACCCATTTCCTAAATCGACAATATTCCACCTCTGGTTACTGCCGCCATTATCAAACCACTGGAGGACATTTGCTCCGTTGGCAGTTGATCCGTTATCTACATCAAGTAATTTACCGCTCTTAACACACTTTATGGTATAACCGTTACTTGTGTTTGTTATTACCCATCTTTGATTGCTTCCACCATTATCAGACCATTGAAGCACATTTGCTCCGTCAGCTGTTGACCCGTTATCAACGTCAAGCAGCTTGCCACTGTATTGTAACTTGCTATTGATATTTCAAGAATGGAATCATGTGAACATTTAATAGAATAATGTGGTCATTTCCGAACTTTTTTATTTATTTTGTATGAACTGATTAACCGCTGTTAATCAAATATAAGAAGGCACTCATTGAAAATAAAAATTACTGAGTGCCTTCTTTAAGTATGTAAAAAACAGATTATCAGCATAACTACCAAACAAAGGGAATTACTCTGTACTTTACTCGCTTTTTGTAGTCTGAGTATCCTTCCAGACCTCCCTCTAATACTTGTTCTTCATTTTTGATTCTCTTGACCATAATAACAGGGTATACTAAAAAAATAACAAATGAAAACAAAGAACCCAGTATCAGGGGCATTGACAAAAATATTAACAGTGTTGATAAATACATTGGATGCCTTACTACACCATACAGCCCCGTATCTATAACTTTCTGACCTTCCTGTATTTCTACCGTTCTAGATAAATATGTATTTTCACGCAAAACCTCCGCATAAAGCAGATATCCAAGCAGAAATACAATGGTTGCCGCTATTGCAAGCCAATCAGGTAATATGACCCAGTCAAAACGGTAATTTAATCCAGCGACAACAAAGCCACAAACAAACATCAAACCGCCAGATAATATTACATTTTTCTGCTCTGTTTCTGTTTCTTTCATGTTGAGCCGCTTTCGCATAAGCTCGGGATTCTTAAACATCAAAACTAAGCCTGCAATAAACATTGGAATAAAGAGTATTCCCATCAGAAGCCATGCGTTCCAAAATTTCAGCGTTCCTGCCGGTGCAAATAACAATATAAATAACAGTGCAACACCTGACAAATATTTCCCGATTGCTTGAATGAATAGCTTTTTATCCATATGTACCACCTCCGATAGAGTGCCTTGGACCTCATTACTTTTGATTGTACATTTCGCCTCCATCTGCAAATTTATTACTTGTTACTTGTATTTTTAAGACATTATTCATATTTATTAAATCGTACTCCTTTTCTTGCAAATAATCATTCCTATGACAAAGCCGCCTATTGCCGGAATAATCCAGCCAAAACCATAATCAAATCCCGGCAGATAGATATGAGCAAAATCAATAATTTTCCTCATAACTGTTGTTTCTTTCACAGTTTCCGGTAATGCATTACAAAAAT
>JGI24707J26582_10004015_pt1 | contig 10346 bp, 19 predicted proteins | sample BioPla1DNA1_FD_26582 | JGI IMG/M metagenome (IMG submission 26582) | reverse complement strand
CGGGAACTCTAACATAGTGAAGTCTAGATGTATCCAATTCAGATAGTTTTGACGTAACGTCATCCCATTTTTTGAATGGGGTTTCATTAGATGTAGCATACTGAGCGAGACAATTAGCACATGTTTTGTCAAATATAGACTTTTTACTTGTGAATTGAATCAACGGCGTTTCAGATTCTTCCTCTCCACCATCAAGGGTTCTTTCCTCAAATTTTTCTGTCCGAAATCCGCAGTAATAACTACGAACTCTGGTTCCATCACCAAGGTTAAATCGCTCCTTGTAATCCCGGAAATAATTCCTAAGCTCCTCTTTGAAGATTCTTTGTGAAAATGGGAATGCTACTTTTGCCTCATCGCAATAAGTCTTATACATTTCCCAAGCAGCCTTCATCGTAACCCCGTCATTTTTCTTAAATACATGATACGAATCAACAACGAAGTTATAAAAATCGTTAGATGCTCCTAACATCGTCACCGGAATATAATCATCATACTTACCCGGATCACTTAGATATACTTCTTGGCAGTGATAAGCAATCGCTCCAAGTTCAAAACCGATCTGTTTCATGATTGTTTTGTATTCCTTTGGACTTAGCTTGTTGCCGGAAGGAGATACATCGATCAATCTTCTAATAAGCCCCGACTTTGCATCTGTAATTTTTACCGGTTTATTAGTGCCTAGAAATAAAAAACACTTAAAGCGATTGGAATAAGTCGATTTGAATTTTTCATTTACTGTCATGAGCTCGTGGGAAACAAGACTGTTCAACCTCGTATTATCTTCAATTCTAGAAAGGTCGCCGTCGTGCTGAATCGCTACAAGCGGATTGTTTTTGAACGCCTCTAGAGCAAATGAGTTACTAGATGAGCCAAGAGCCCTTGCGTCAAACACTGAGTAATATCCTTCAAATAACTGTTGGATGATGTTAAGTATTGTAGATTTACCGGTTCCCGCTGCACCGTATAAAACCATGAATTTCTGAATTTTCTTAGAATCCCCAGTTACAATTGACCCGATTGCCCACTCAATCTTATGTCTTTCTTCCTCTGAATACAGAGTGGACATCAGCTTGTCATAGGCAGACAAATCGCCAGGTTCAAGCGGATAATTCAGCTTTTTACTGGCGTAATCTTTTTTATCGGTTTTGTAGTTGGAAAATATAAGTTTCTCGTCCAACATATGAAAGTGGTCTCTCATCTGCTTCTGACAGTATTTATGCCAAGAGTCAATCATTCCGGACTCAGCGTCCCACATATGCAGAACCTTTATATTAGAGTCAAATTTATGGCGGTTTTCTTCCGCATATCTATCCAGTTCACGGTCTATAAGTTGTAAAGCACAATGCTCGTCCGTAGACCATAGACCGAGTTCCTCAACCCAGATAGCGTAAAAATCACCGCCTCGAATCATTAGATCTGAGCTTTTTTTGATGATGAACTTTGGATAGATTTCTATTACGCCACGCTTTGTACTACGTGTTGAAATCATAAAAAAGTCAAGCATCGCGTTTTATTCTCCTTTCATGCGTTTAAGCTCCTCGATCTCATTACTGAGTTCTTCAATTTTCTCGTCCTGACCATAACTATGGATTTCCACCATAAGGGCATAAGTAGTAATAGTGAATGCGAAAGCGGTTAGCGTTCGGTTGAATCTTGCTTGATTTCTGAGTATTTTTTTCATACTTTTAATAGCGTCCGAAGAAGCTCGTAAGCTTCCAAAAATATAATTAATTACCTCGACCATTAAATTTTCCCCCTTTCGTTTTTCGTTTCAAACTTCCAATCTTTATGACTATTGAAAGTAAATATAAACTCCGCTCCATTCTTCTGTCTTATGCGGATGCTGTTTTTACCATTGGGAAACCAGACAGCGACCCGGTCTCCGGCAAATAGCTCAAAATATAATTCAAACCATTTAAAAACTTCATTATGAGTCATATGCTCCTCCTAGGATGTCGTCCAAGTACCAACACATTTGATACCAAATTTCAACAGTTCGCAAATCATGTTTACAGTTCTTAACAGTAAATAATCCGCCTTCTCCATTTTTTTCGTATTCTCGATTCAAAAATCTTGTAACGACGCGGTTCAAATATCTACTGTCAAATCTTGTATCGTTCAAAGAACTTAAACCTAGGTTTGAAATCATGTCCCAAAACCATTGCCCGGTCCGATTTCCTATATCCGGGTCGTCCATAATGTGTTCTTCACAACGAATAGCAAGGGCTGTTAACATTTCTAAAACACTACAAGGACGGTCATCCAAATATGTTGCTATCATAGAGTTATTGTACTGACGCTCATATCCAAATCGATATCTGAGGTCTATCCCATCTTCGGCTCTGTTACCATCCATTCCAATAATATAGGTAAACTCTATATCATGCAGGTGGGTCAAAAGCTTCCGATAGGATAGCCTTTTCAGATATTTTTCATTGCATACGAGCTGGTACATCCATTCGAAGTATTCTTTTTTCAACTCGTTTTTCGTCATTAATCATCCACCTCGTGCGGCTTTCTTCTGATAACGCTAGAATATTTTCTTTGATCGAGAAGGATTTCATAGTCACACTTCAGTCTGTCGTTTCTGACAAATACTGAATCATCCTCATACTCTCCAAAACTATTCAAAGAATCGAATCCGACAACGTCTTCGACATCATCCACGATTTCATCGTTATCGTCGGCCAGAATTTGATCAGCGTAATAAGTTAGACTAATTGTTTCATAGTCATCCAAATCGCCAAACTCTTCCGGAGCGATAACATAAGGTTTATCTATGCTCATAGACTCCTCTTTCACCTCCTCGGGTTTTTCATCAGCCATGTCGGAATAGTTAATATAACCCTGTTCACGTAAACGGGCTGCGTATTCTATAACGCTCGGCTTTTCTTTTGCATTGTCCGCCTTTATTTGGGCTTCCGTATTCTCAGTAAATTCAGTTTCTCTCCTGGAGAATACTTCTTTTACCGAATCGATTTCATCTTGAGCTATCTTCTCATATTTTTTCTCGACATACCGCCAGGTAACTACTGAACCGACGGCTACGCCGAGAACAAACATCATAAAATTTATTGTTTTATTCATAAATACGCCTCCTAAATAATTTTTTGAATATCAATACTCAGACCGAAATACATTTTCTCTATTCGGTCCTGAACAAAAGAACAGATACTCAGACAAAGCTTTACAGTCATTCGCATACCAATCAGTTAAAGTTTCTTCTGCGATTTGAATATCACTTTTACTAACCGGGCGACTTTGTCTCCAGTAACCTGCAAATTGTCCTTTGGCTGTTACAACATCGATAACGTTTTCTCCAAATCCACCATCTGATACACGATTAACGATGACTTCAGCGACTTTACGTTTATCAGTCATTTTATCGTCATAACATTCCCCGACTAACGTCCGAACAATCGCTTCAACTTCTTCATCCGAAAATGGTTTTTCTTCTAACGGTTCTATAGTTATTTCCGGAGTTTTATATGAATTAGTGACAGTCGGCATAACCGAAGTAATTGGTTTAGAAATCACAATCTCTCCAGTGTCGGTTTCATTGATGGGAATATTTATACAAGTCATAAATATAAATATCGCACTCAGAGAGACTATGATTATCCTATTTAATTTTCGCATAAAAAATTCTCCTAAAATATAAAAGACTAACCTAAGACCGTTTCCAAAAGATCAAAGGGTAGTCTTCGTATTTTTTGATGCACTCATTACATCAGATCCAAAATGTTTCCGTCTACGTTGAAGTCAAGAAGGACTACTCGTTCGTATACTTCTTCTCCAAATCTTTCGTGCATAGCTTTATCCTTTACGAAAGCTTCTTCATCCCTTCGGTAGGTTTCGTAAATCCCGAAATCAACGTAATTATCACCATTAGGATTATTGGGATTATATACCCAACCAACAACCTGACCGGCTTTAGTTCTCGGAATACCAAGTTCGTCAAGCACATCGTTCAGAAACAAATATCCGTTTGCCCTTAGTTTATCATTAGCATACTGCTGCTGAGCTAGAAGAAACATTCTATTATAGCTTCCGTCTTTTTCCCAATAAGGATTGGACTCGTCAAAGAAGAAAGAATAATCACTCAATGAGTCTCTTTCCACAACGCTGACGGTCTCTTTGACTTTCTTTTCCTTACCATCTTCGCCGACTATAACCTTTTCAATCTTCTTTGCCTTGATACCGTGCTTCAGTTCGCGGTCGACTTCTTCGCCAAAACGCTCTACCACGTGATTTCTGTATTCTTTAAACCCTTTATCGACCGTAGCGTAAGCCGCTGCTAAAGCAACATTTCTTTTACGAAGAATGTTGTTCGATGCCAGAATGCCACTCAAGGACAGAGCGCCAAGAGCTACTGCTGGAGCATAAAGTTTAGCAAGCTTAATGCCGGTCTGAACATAAACAATGGTTAAATCCTTCTTAACATCTTCGGGAGTGTATTCCTCTACGAACTCCTCGTTGGCCGCACAATCATGAATAGAGTTTATATCTTCTTTAGCCTTTTCTAAAATATCACTCACTTTAGTAGTAGCTTTACAAGCCATAACTGCACTTACAACGGTTCCGACTACGCCGGCTACTACGAGAATTTCGGGGCTATGTTTTTTGATCTTAAAACCAATCTTTTTAAACGAACTGCTTACAGTCGTCATAAGTTCTGTTTTTTTCATAATCATATAATCTCCTTTTCTTTATTAATATTTGATGTAATCTCCGCACCACAGGCCGCATAACCAGCTAAGTCTACAAAGCTGTCTTCAGTTGCGGTCCCAGTTTTAATCCTAGCTATTTTAAGTAACGCCATCATCATGGCAACGTCGGTTGCTGTGAAATCAGTATTTTTATACGCCGACCATAAAGCGGCTATCGACCGAAAGTTATCTTCGGGTGAGCCATATTCATTCTCACGTTGACCGCATACACATTGTTTAGCTCTATCTAGAGTTTCTGCTCTTGTCATTTTCATCTCTCCTCATTCAAATATTCATAATACTCGGATTCTGTTGCGAATAATATCCAACGCCCAGCAACAAAACCCATGTAGCCGTACGATGTCAAATATCCATTCATAAGAATCCTCCTAATTTAGCGGAAGGGCTTTGGGTAGTTTAAGCATATAACCGTCTCGTACTCGAATTACCGATGCACTCCTAATATCAGTCCATCCGTATTTATTATCGGTATAATTTCCTGTTACACCGACCAAATCATATAAATCTGCCACACTAACCAAACCATAAGTAGAAATCAACTCGTCCATTCTTGACAGGACTTCTTCGGCTTCTCCTCGATTATCCAAGATGATATCGTCATAGTTATAACCAGTTTTCGTACGAACCGCGCTATAATCTCTTCTACCATTTCCTCTATCGTAGTAACTCCTGTAAGATACCTTAGAGGCAGTGGAATTACTCTTTGTCTTACCTGTTTCCCCGTAAAGTATCATATCGATACCGTTTGTCACGATATCCGAAATGGCTTTTTTAATTGCGGGGACCAATACCTCTAGCAAAATATAAGATTTTACGTTATTGACGTCCTCTGAGATGAATACGTCCGTAAACTTCCGAATTTCGCTTTTTTTCTTGGATTTTGCCGTCCCAGCAATCACTTTTTCTACTTTTTTCTCCGGTATAGACCCCTTTTGATTCTCCTTAGATTTATGGGAATTTGACTTGTATTCCTCCATCACGTTTACTCCTTTCGTTGATCTAGAACAAGGGGTCCCGGTAAAGTGATTTTACTATTTGGAACCTTATTGTTCTTTTTCTTATATTGGTAGGCCAGATTACTCCTCGCCTTTTTCTCAGATACAGCATACGTAGAAGCCTTCCAACGATTAGCGATACAAGTGTCAAATTCCATAACTGGCCCATCGTATAAATATAGATTTATCATTTTTTCTCCCCTTTCAAAAAGAAAAAGGGAAAGCACCCTGTTAAAGGTACTCTCCCTCGTTAGAACTCTGTTTTCTATTTACTCAGGCACATCAAGTTACTCATCGATTTCAAGCTCGATAACATTATCAACTTCTTCGTTAATCCCTTGCTGTTCCTTCTTGGCTTTGATTTTAGCTATTACCGGTTTGATTACATACTTGTAAGCTACAAAGCCTCCAAGAACTGTCAAACCGACACCTGCTGTAACCTTAAAACCCTTTCCAGAACTCGCTGTTGCGATTCCCTCAGTCGTTTCGATAACCTCTTCGTTTACCATGATCTCGTTAGTATCCATTTTACCTTCTCCTTTCAAATATAGAAAATTTTAATATGTTCTCCATTAAAGAATATGTTTTTTTCGCGTACTAAAAGTTACCTGTTGTATTCGTATCTAGGTGCGACTTGATAATCAATCACAAGACAAGGGGTTCCTTCGTCCGATAACTGTGAACTAAAATCTAATTCAATATAACCGTGATCGATGTTCCATCCAAGATCATCACCAATACTGATCGGGTTAAGACCGATTTCATAATAGAACTCATTAAGAGAAATATACATTTCATCTCTCATCCGTCTATTAAGTTCATTCTCAACCTTTTTTAATTTGTCAATATCCGATTTGAAATATCGACCTGAAATCGAATCATAACAGAGAGTATTACCTTTTTCGGTAATGATGACTTCTTTACTAGTAACGGGGTCGCGTTCGATTCTGTCCTTGGCTATCGAATCCCTTACAGCTTGTTCCTTCTTCTCGCCGATCGTCTCTATGACTTTTTCCTGGTACTCTTTGAGAGCTGATTCTGAAAGAGTGTAGGCTGTAGCAAGAGCCGCATTTCTTCTGGCATTTACAGAGCTTGCCCCAATCAGGCATATTATGGATAAACCTCCAGTTATAGCAGCAGGAATATAACATTTCCAGGTAGTTTTAATAACATCTAACGGTTTGAGTTTTTCAATGTGTTCACATGTGTCATAACCATTTTCTTCGGCTTCTTCGAGTAATTCCCTATTTTGTCTATCTTTTTCTTCCTCAATTAGTTCGATAGCTTTTGGCGTTGCTCTAACAGTCATTACGGTTGTGGTAATCATTCCAGCGATTCCGATACCGGTAAGAATCTCCGGACTATGTTTTTTCATTGCCGTCCGTACACNTTTGGCAATGTTAGATAGGTNTAATTTACTCATATTTTTCTCCTTTCAAAATTAATAGTTTACAAAAATAACAGAATGATATCATCTGCAACATCCTTGGCAATGGNAAATATACGCTCGTGTTTCTCGCTACAACCATCGTATATANAACACTCCATATCGTCCATNAATNCTGCAATAATATCAACTGGTGGTACAGGTTCTCGTAAAGATCCGGTTATATGAGAAGGGAGACGTTCGGCCTCGGTGTTCAGACGATCCATGATTTCATAAGCCGCCCATCTTGCATAACTAAGATCTTCAAAGTATTCTTTTGATTTCTTCGGATTGACCTGTCCGAGATAATCGGTAGCACATAAATGCTCGTCTACGTACTTGCTAATTATTGATATAGCTATGTCGCACATTTCCTGATTACGGATTCTAACCGCCTCCCTCCTTTCTAACAAAGAAAAAGAGCCCTTGTTAGGACTCCCTCTCATTTATTTTGGCAGGTTACTTTAATATGTCGGCCTGTCTTCTCAAAACATTTAACGGTTTTATAAAAGTGTTTCTCCATCAAATTTGATGTTGTTTTATTATTTAATAACCCCAATTTATTGGCAGTATTAAATAAATCACACATCTTTACATGGTAGACACCTTTCAAACCCCACATTATCTCTGTACACAATTTCATATTAATCCTCTCCTTTCATAATAGGAGATGTAGATTTAGCGTACAAAGAAAAAGAGCCCTTGTTAGGACTCCCTTTCATTTATTTTGGTAAGCGCTTCAGTTACTTTTTGCTCAATCTTTTCATCCATCTTCTTGTCGTTAACCCAATCGGTTATGAGTGTTGCTCCCATTCCGATTGCAGTTGCTGCAATACCGAGGATTTTAATTAATTTACCGTTCATAAAGCAATTACCTCCTTTCATAATAGGGGTTGTAATTTATGCGTATTAAGTTTCAAAACTAAATTTGTTTGGATCCCAAAGAGCGGATATAACACAACATTCCAGACCGTCATCCATTACGGTATGCTTATTGTCAAAATCGAGCCATATGGTTCCGCCTTCTATAAGTTCATTTATACTCCAGCCGATATTATTGCCATTCTCAATTTTGTCAATCCCGAGGAACTCATAGAATTCGTTTATACTGACTTCTCCTCGAAGTTGAAGATTACGGTTAACATGGTATTGAGCATTTAATACAGCAGCCATTGTTGATGTAAAATATCTTTGGGAAAATAAGTCGTAGCATAGGATTTTCTCACTTTCAGAATCTAGATCGGGAGAATATACCGAATATCCCCATCCATCCGATATATAAGTATCCTTTGCCATCTGAGCTTTAATCTTGGAATCAGCATCTTCACCATAAACGGTGTTGGCAGCCCCTTTATACTGTTTATAAGATTCACTCAACATTGCATAGGCGCTCACCAAAGAAGCTTGGTTGCGTTTGTTAAGTACGTTTGCCCCAAAAATACATGAAATCGTAGATACACCTATTGCTAACGCTGGGATATAAACCGGTCCTACCACTCGAACAACTTCTAATTTAGTGAGTTTCTCTCCCTTCTCGTCCGTAGCCTGTTCTAAAAGCATCATAGCCTTTGGTGTCGCCTTCACGGCCATTACAGATGTAGCCACAACCCCAATTGCAGCGAGATAAGTTAGAATGGTGGGGGAGGCCCGCTTCAAGTGTAACTTAGATCGGTGAAACAAACTGTTTAGATTTTTAATTCCTTTCATAATTTTCTCTCCTTTCAAAATATAAGAGTCCCTGTTAGGACTCAAAGTCTGAGAGAATCAGTACGGGATTCGGACCCGTGCCTACACTACATAAGCGTGTTGCTCTACCACTGAGCTAACTGATTCTCCATAATATAAGTTGTATTTTTCGCGTAAAAAGAAAAGAGGAGGTTAAACCCCCGTCTTCTCTTCCTTCTCAATTCGAAGTGTCACATGCTCACTTTTAATGTTTATCTTGATTTTGCGTTCTTGGTTTTCTATAACCATCGGAATTTCAACATCTGTGTCTACGTTCCTTGCTTCGTATAGAATCCCCTTTTTCAAAATTGCTGATATAACCATGTCAGTGATTTTCATAACATTACCTCCTATAAATTGTTTTCATAATAGGAGATGTAAATCTCGCGGAGAAAAACGAAGAGACCATGTATTATATACGATCTCCTCGCTTTGGAACTATCAAAACTATTTTTTAGTAGGTCTAAAACGATTGAACAATCCTCTAAATGTCGTCGAGGTAAAAGTTCCAGTCTCTTCGAATTTAAATCCCTTACGCATCCATATTCCGTAGAATATCAACGGCAATATTATTCCTGCTGCTTCTACTCCCAATCTAAAATATCGATCTTTAACCTGTTCTTCGAGCTGGGCTTTCTTGAATTGTTTATCGCTTTCATGAGCGTTATACTTTTCATTGAAATCCCATTCATTTTTGGTTTCTTCGATTCTTAGTTTGTAGAGTTTTACCAAGTCCTCAATTGCGCTTGATTTTTCTTTACTCCCAGATGGTAAGGAAGATAAATCCCGAATCCCGGATTTTATTTCCTCCCCTAACAAATCTTTGATTTCTTCATTCATTCTTGTTCTCCTTTCAATAAATGATTTAATTAGCTCTCATAATAGGGGGTGTTATTTTTGCGGAATGAAGTTTTCAAGCTTTACTTTTAAAACGACATACTTTTTTGAAGAGATATCACCGATCCGTTTTGATAGTTCCAAAAATATATATGGTCCATCTTCCGGATCAGAATTATCAATACGCAAATCTCCGATAAAATGAGATCGAAATATAATAGATGCAATAGATACCCCTAAAGATACTCCAACAAAGAAAAGAATAAATTCCATATAGTTCTCCTTTCAAAAAGATTTTTCAAATTTTTCAACCCGGGATTTTTTTCAAATATCAAGATAACATGTTTTTCGGTAACCTGCGTTACGAGATGAGTTAAATCTTAATCCGGATCATAGACCCCATGACGGACGAACTCATTTTGTAACGGTGGCAAAGAAATATGGAGTAGATGAGCACGCTATCAAATATATAGTTGGACATAAGATTTCCGATTTAACCGAGAAGGTATACACAAAGAGAGAATTTGATTGGCTCAAAGAGGAGATCGAAAAAATAAAATAAGATGTAGGAATAACAGTGTAGGAGTAGTGCAGGAATAATGCATGGGTTGTATACATTTTCCCGCTTTTTAC
>JGI24707J26582_10004013_pt1 | contig 10349 bp, 7 predicted proteins | sample BioPla1DNA1_FD_26582 | JGI IMG/M metagenome (IMG submission 26582) | reverse complement strand
CAGAAACAGGTATTAAACGAAAAAGAATACCGGGAAAGTATTGATAAATTTGGAAGCAATTTTAGAGCCGGTATGGGTGCTGAAGCGGTTAAAGAACTTCTTGCAACAATGGATCTTGAAGTTCAAGCAAATGAGCTTAGGGAAGAAATAGAAAATTCTAATGGTCAAAAGAAAATTCGCGCAATTAAACGCCTTGAAGTTGTAGAAGCTTTTCGTCAGTCGGGGAATAAGCCCGAGTGGATGATTCTGGATGTAATTCCTGTTATTCCTCCAGAGCTTCGCCCTATGGTTCAGCTTGACGGCGGGCGCTTTGCTACATCTGACTTGAACGACCTTTACAGAAGAGTTATCAATCGTAATAACCGACTTAAGAGATTGCTGGATTTAGGTGCTCCTGAGATTATTGTCAGAAATGAAAAGCGTATGCTGCAGGAAGCTGTAGATGCTCTTATTGATAATGGCCGTCGCGGCCGTCCTGTGACTGGCCCGGGTAACCGACCGCTGAAATCACTCTCGGATATGTTAAAGGGAAAACAGGGCCGTTTCCGCCAGAACCTTTTAGGTAAGCGCGTTGACTACTCAGGCCGCTCCGTTATTGTGGTTGGCCCTGAACTGAAAATTTACCAGTGCGGACTTCCAAAGGAAATGGCATTGGAGCTTTTCAAGCCCTTCGTTATGAAGAAGCTTGTAGAAGGCGGACTTGCCCATAATATAAAGAGTGCCAAACGTATGGTTGAACGTGTTAAAACTGAAGTATGGGACGTTCTGGAAGAGGTTATTAAAGGCCATCCTGTACTTTTGAACCGTGCTCCGACACTGCATAGACTTGGTATTCAGGCATTTGAGCCTGTATTGGTAGAAGGTCGTGCCATAAAACTTCATCCTTTGGTTTGTACTGCGTATAATGCAGACTTTGACGGAGACCAGATGGCTGTTCACGTACCATTATCAGCTGAGGCTCAGGCAGAGGCCCGCATTCTGATGCTCTCGGCGAACAACCTTTTAAAGCCTCAGGATGGTAAACCTGTTACCGTACCTACTCAGGATATGGTATTGGGCAGTTACTACCTTACCATCGAGAAAAAGGCTGAATATGATAAGGATGGAAATGTTACCAATGGTGTTATTGGTGAAGGTAAGGTTTTCAGCAGCCCTGAGGAAGCCATAATGGCGTATCAGACTCATGTTCTCAGTCTGCATGCCAGGATTAAGGTTAAAGTAACCAAAACCATCGACGGTGTTCAAAAAAGTAAGATTGTTGATACTACTGTCGGTAAAATTATATTTAATGCAGCAATACCTCAGAACCTGGGATTTGTAGACAGAACAAATCCAGAGACCATGTTTGAGTTTGANATAGACTTCTTAGTCGGCAAGAAGGAACTGGCTAAGATTATTGAGCGCTGCATTAACATTAACGGTGCTAATAAGACAGCTGTAGTCCTTGATAAAATCAAGTCATTAGGATTTGAGTACTCAACAAAGGGTGCAGTTACCATTGGTGTTACCGATATGACTATACCTGAAGTTAAACAGAAATATTTAGATGAGACTGACAAAAAAGTTGATGAAATCGAGAAACATTATAAAAATGGTCTGTATAACAGGGAAGAACGGAAACGTGCCATTATTTCAGCCTGGAACAAGACAACAGAGGATATTAAGAATGCTTTGATTGCCTCATTGGACAGTTTTAATCCTGTATATATGATGTCACAGTCGGGTGCCCGCGGTAACATTAATCAGATCAGACAATTAGGAGGTATGCGCGGACTTATGTCAGATACCTCCGGTGAGACAATTGAGATCCCTATCAGATCAAACTTCCGTGAAGGTCTTAACGTTCTGGAATACTTTATATCAACTCACGGAGCCAGAAAAGGTCTTGCGGATACAGCTCTTCGTACCGCTGACTCGGGATATCTTACACGTCGTCTGGTTGACGTAGCTCAGGAAGTTATTATTCGTGAAGACGATTGCGGAACCGATGACGGTATCGATATATCACCAATTGTAATCAGCGGGAAAACTATAGAGGGATTGTCAGAGCGTCTGATCGGGCGGTATTCTCCTGCAGAGATTACCGATCCAAATACCGGTGAAGTCATTGTAGAAGCTAATCAGCGAATAACCGAGACTCATGCAGANAAGATNGAAAAAGCCGGATATAAGAAAGTCAAGATTCGTTCCGTATTAACNTGCCGCTCCAGAGTAGGTGTTTGTTCCAAGTGCTATGGTATTAATCTTGCCAATGGAGAGGATTGCAACATAGGAGAAGCAGTTGGCTTTATAGCAGCCCAGTCTATAGGTGAGCCGGGAACCCAGCTTACTATGCGTACCTTCCATACAGGAGGTGTCGCCGGTGATGACATTACCCAGGGTCTTCCCCGTGTTGAGGAGCTTTTCGAAGCCCGTAAGCCTAAAGGATTGGCAATAGTATCCGAAATCGCCGGTACGGTTCACATTAAGGATTCCAAGAAGAAGCGGGAAATCGAAGTTGTCAACAATGAGGCCGGCGAATCCAAAACCTATCTTATTCCATACGGATCATCCATTAAGGTTATGGATGGGGAAGAAATAGAAGCCGGTGATGAGCTTACAGAAGGATCGGTCAATCCTCATGATATTTTGAAGATTAAAGGTGTTCAGGCTGTACAGAGATATCTGCTGCAGGAGGTACAAAAGGTTTACCGTCTCCAGGGTGTTGACATAAACGATAAGCATATTGAGGTTATTGTCCGTCAGATGCTTCGCAAGGTGAAGATAGATGATTANGGAGATACCGATATGCTGCCGGGCAGTCTGGTTGACATGTTTGAATTTGAAGAGAAGAACAGACTTGCTGAAGAACAGGGCTTGAGACCTGCAACAGGCAAGCGCACGCTCTTGGGTATAACCAAAGCGTCCCTGGCAACGGAGTCGTTCTTATCTGCTGCATCATTCCAGGAGACCACAAGGGTTCTTACCGAAGCTGCAATAAAGGGAAAAATTGATCCATTGATTGGTCTTAAGGAAAATATCATTATTGGTAAACTTATTCCTGCAGGCACAGGCCTTGCAAAATACCGGGATATTGAAGTATACCTTAATGATGAAATCTAAATAAATACAAGAGGGCTGTTTCCACGGTTAATTATTCTATCTGCGCCGGAGCGGCGCGCTTTTGCCCGCTCTACAGGCGCAGTATACTTCATAACCGGGCAAACAGCCCTTTTTCTTTTACTGAGAATTTCGAAAGACGATATTGTCAATTGCTTTGAGCTCATCCTCGGTGAAAGATGTGTTGTCTATGCAGCGGATATTGTCCTCAAGCTGGGATACCTTGCTAACGCCTACCAATACAGAGGCAACGCCTTCATCTCTAAGAACCCATGCCAGAGCCATTTGTGCAAGACTTTGACCTCGACCGGCGGCAATCTGGTTCAGACCTTCTATCATCTTGAGCTGTTCGTCTGTAATTTTTGATTTGATAAGGAAGGGAGATACACCCCGGCCTGCTCTTGAATCATCAGGAATTCCTTTAAGATATCTGTCGGTCAGCAATCCCTGAGCCAACGGACTGAAGGCAATAATGCCTATTCCGATTTTTGCTGCATAATCTTTTAAACCATCCTCTTCAATCCAGCGATCCAGAATCGAATAGCGTGGCTGATGGATAACGAAAGGTGTTTTTAATTCCTTTAATATCTCGTACGCTTTTTTTGTATCTTCGCATTTATAATTTGAAATGCCTGCATACAGAGCTTTTCCTTGCCTGACCGCGCTATCTAAGGCAAGCATGCTCTCCTCAACAGGAGTGTTATAATCGGGGCGGTGGTGATAAAAGATATCCACGTAATCCAGTCCTATTCTTCGAAGACTCTGATCAAGGCTGGCCAGAAGATATTTTCTGGAGCCATAGTCACCATACGGGCCATCCCACATTGTATAGCCGGCTTTTGTGGAAATAATAAGCTCATCCCTATAAGAAGCCAACTCCTCTTTTAAAATACGTCCGAAGTTTTTCTCAGCTGCTCCCGGGGGAGGGCCGTAGTTATTAGCCAAATCAAAATGGGTAATACCCATATCAAAAGCTTTGGTAATAATAGCCTTCATGTTGGACATACTTTCGGTATCACCGAAATTATGCCATAGCCCCAGAGAAATTGCCGGAAGCTTAAGCCCGCTTCTTCCCAGGCGGTTATACTTCATGGATTCATAACGTGATGGATTTGCATAATACATACATCTACCTCCTAAGAAATACAAATATACAAGAACATACCCAAGCCTTTTCAGTACCTCCAAATTGTATGATTATATGTTAGATTAACTTGAATTACCGGATTATCTGAACAGATTTATAAAGTTTATTGATTACTTTAATTATAGCATACAGAAATCCGCTTTAAGAATTTATCTTTGTTATTTACAACATATTTCTTGATTTAGTAATGATTAAACAAAAAAGCTTGTATTGGGGACATTAAAGAAGTAATGACAGGGCAGACTACGGACCGATTGTCTGAATGATACTGCCTCATGTATATAAATCTAAGCAGCTTCAGGCTTTATTAATCAATACTTCTGTTAAATATGCTGCAAAGAATGCATCACCTTTCTGATAATATCGTTTTTTCAGCGGTCTTGTCTGGTATATGTTATTTTAGTAAAATAATCATATGCTTTGATTTTTTTCACATAAAAGTATCTGCAACAGGCCATTGCCGTTTATTAATGCAGTTGCAAAAATAAAACTATCTGGACCAGCCCGTATTCAGGGACCTGAAGAAATAGTGCTGACGGGGGGATCGGCAGGATTCTGGGTTGAATCCAACGGCGTTTTCGGTGAAATAAGCATTGAAATTTCATGTGCAGGGTTTGAGGAGAAGATCAGAATTTCGGTGGAATAGGAAAAAATAAATGTTGTAAAATAAATATTTGAGGTGAATTATGGATTATGCGAAAGAGTCATTGAGACTACACAAGGAATGGAAAGGGAAAATTGAAGTAGTTGCAACTGTTCCCGTTGAGAGTAAAGAAAATTTATCTCTTGCATATACACCCGGTGTAGCAGAACCGTGTCTGGAAATTCAAAAGGATGTTAACCAGAGCTACGAGCTGACAAGGCGTCATAATTTGTGTCTGGTTGTCACAGATGGAAGTGCTGTGCTGGGACTCGGCGATATTGGCCCCGAGGCCGGTATGCCTGTCATGGAGGGCAAATGCGTATTATTTAAGAAGTTCGGTAATGTAGATGCGTTTCCCCTGTGCATAAAATCAAAAGATGTGGATGAAATAGTTAATACCATCTATTTGATAAGCGGCAGCTTCGGGGGAGTTAATCTGGAGGATATTGCCGCTCCGAGATGCTTTGAGATAGAAAGAAAGCTTAAGGAAAAATGCGATATTCCGATCTTTCATGATGACCAGCACGGAACAGCCGTGGTTACTCTGGCCGGACTAATTAATGCCTTAAAAATAGTAAATAAGAAAAAAGAAGATGTGAAGGTAGTTATTAATGGTGCCGGCGCGGCAGCAATTTCCATAACAAGACTTCTTCTTAGTGACGGCTTTAATAACATTATACTTTGTGACAGAAGCGGTTCAGTTTATGAAGGTCGTAATGAAGGCATGAACCCGATAAAAGAAGAAATATCTCTTGTTACAAATAAGGAGAAAAGAGCCGGATCATTGGCAGATATGCTAAAAGGAGCAGATGTGTTTATCGGTGTGTCTGCTCCCGGAGTTGTTACAGCAGATATGGTAAAGACCATGGCAAAGGACGCAATCATATTTGCTTGCTCAAACCCTAAACCTGAGATCTTCCCAGAAGAGGCGAAGGCAGGAGGGGCAAAGGTTGTTGCAACCGGCAGAAGTGACTATCCGAATCAGATTAATAATGTGCTTGCTTTTCCGGGAATTTTTCGAGGGACGTTTGATGTTAGGGCAAAGGACATAAATGATGAGATGAAAATAGCGGCAGCGTATGCATTGGCAGGGCTTATCAGTGATGATGAGCTGAACCCGGATTATATTATTCCTGCTGCATTTGACCCAAGAGTGGGAAAGGCAGTTGCCGAATCAGTGGCGGAAGCTGCCAGAAAATCAGGTGTGGCAAGGATATAGAAGATAATTTCTTGAATATCAGGAAGGCTAAAAGCCTTCCTTCTCTTTTATGCTATATATTCCTTACGCCGAACAAACTTGGAACATGCTCTTCTCATACTTCCATCGCACTTTCTGACTGAGAACATCCCGCATACACCATACGTATTTATGTGCTCGTGAGGATGAAATATAAAGAATTCGCAGTCGCAGCAGCGATAAAAATCGAGTTTTTTAAAATCATCCAATATAAAATAGTGATGGGATGAGCAGCAATAATTCTCAGAAACTATACCCTTTTCACGGCAGAGGATATCATTGGTAATACCAACGCGTTTACCCTTCATGCAGTTTTTGCAGGATCTTCTTTCCGGTTTTTTAACCACACAAGGCTTGACCTTTTCCTTAAAATTTGGGGGTATGGATTTCATGTACTGAACTCACCCTTTGTGTAAAATTAATCCTTTAAATTATAACATATTACCCAATTATAGCTCCAAATTTACAGATGCTATATTGTTTTTAACGGTTATAATGTATAATTATTAAAAAGGATATCGGGGTGGACGAAATGACAAGGATATACCGAATCAGATATATTCCTTCAGAAACTATTGATTTATCCTCAGACAAATTATTATATCGTGACAATAAATATCTCATTACCCAATGGACCCCTATTAAGCCGAGAAATGATATAACAAGCGGTATTTCCTGTGCTTTTCTGGAGGAAGGCTGGAAAATAAGTGCTTTCTTCGGTCAGGATAATCAAATTATTTACTGGTATTGTGATGTGGTTGATGTCAATTTTGTTCAGGAAACAGATACTTATTATTTATATGATTTGCTGACCGATATCAAAATATTACCGGACGGCCGGGTAGAAATAATAGATTTGGACGAATTGGCAATAGCATTTGAGGAGCATCTTATAACCAAAGAACAATTAATAATGTCATTAAAGCAAAGCAGCAGTCTATTGAATTTAATTTATACCTGCGATATTCCAAAATATGTAAGGGAAATAATTCTTGATCACACAGGTATTGGAGTGTAAAGAATGCCGACAGATATGAACGATTATATTAATGCCAGAAGAATGGGGCTTAAAGAATATTCATTCCATGTTTCGCAGGGCAGAAACGGTTATTTGCCTTTTCTTGATGGTGTCCTTAAGAATATAGATATCGTTTCAGAAGTTGATTTAGGTATTGTGGAAATTCCTTTGAGAAAGGTTAAGGGCACATATTCTTACCTGAGGAGCATTTCATTTGCACAAAATTTCATGCCTGTTATGGATATTGACTCCGAGATGGCAATAAAATGGCAGAATGTATGTAATATCCAGAATGAAGAAGGGCTGCGGGACCCAGTTAAAGCTTATGAATATCTTAATTGGTTCTATATCATTGAAGGAAATAAAAGAATCAGTGTTCTTAAGTATATGGATGTTTATTCCTACCACGCACATGTTACACGCCTTATACCAAAGTATGATGAGAATAATAAAGATATCCGGATTTATTATGAATTCATGGATTTTTACAAGAAAACCGGCATAAATGATATTTGGATGACCAATGAAAAGAGTTTTTCCGAGCTATGGGAGATAATAAAGGATTATAAGCCCAAAAGCAGATATGCTGAAAAGCCGGATAGATTTAAATATTTTCTGAGCGCAGTATATAACAGCTTTAGAAATGCATTCTATCAGCTGGGTGGAGATAAGCTTTCCATAACGACAGGGGACGCATTTTTAGATTATCTGAAAATCCATGGCCTTAACGATGAATACACCGAGGAGGAATACAAGGAAAGAATATGGAGACTGCTTTCCGAGCTGAAGTATTATTCAGGTCCTGAAACGATAGACATACAGCAAAGCCCCAGTTTGAAGACTGAAAAGAGTCTGGTAGGGAGAATTGTAAACTTTATGCATAATGATAATCTGAAAGTTGGATTTGCCCACTCTACCGACAAGAATACTTCCAGCTGGACCTATTCACATGAATTAGGACGAGTGCATCTTGAACGAACTTTAAAGGATGATGTGACCACCGTTTCAAGATTTAATCTGCCCGAAAGCAATGAGGCGGCTCCAATCCTGCAGCAGATGGTAGACGAAGGCTGTAATATTATATTTACAACCACCCCAGCTCTTATAAACCCCACACTGAAGGTGGCCATGGACAACCCTGAGTGCAACTTCTTAAACTGTTCGTGCGTACACTCTTTTAAGCATGTAAACACATACTTTGGCAGGATTCATGAACCTCGTTTTTTAAGCGGTATAATTGCAGGTACAATGAGTGAGTCCGGGAAAGTTGGATATATAGCGCCATACCCGGCAGCAGATATTTTAAGTGGCCTGAATGCCTTTGCCATGGGAGCCCGTATGGTGAATCCCAGGATAGAAGTATATATTAAATGGGCTGTTAACAGTAATATAATTGCTGAAACTGAAGAAATAACCCGGGAGCTTGCTTCAACAGGGACAGATATAATATCCCATCACAATACTCTTATTAACCGTAAGTTTGCAAAAGAGTACGGGGTATATACGATTAAACGTAATGATGCGGGTCAGTATCTGCCCGATAAATATTTAGCTGTTCCCATTTGGAATTGGGGAATTTTCTATGAAAAGTATATACGCAGCATTCTGGCTGGAGGAACCCGCCTGGGAATAGATAATGCAGCCACCGGGAGAGTCAGGAATTTCTGGTGGGGTCTTGATTCAGGACTATTGGATTTCTTCTACGCGAAAAGCCATGTACCCGCAGCAACAGGAAGAATGGTTGAATTCTTCAAGGCATCAATAATATCTCAAAACTATAATGTTTTTACCGGCCCGATATACGATAATAGCGGAAATCTTGTTGTGGAAAGCGGTGAAGAGCTGGAAAGAGAGAGAATACTTTCAATGAACTGGCTTGTTGAGGGTATTGTCGGACAGATTCCTCAAAATTATAAAAATCGCCCTACAAGTGATTTATCTACAGGAAAGATTGTATAGCAACAAGAATTCTAAAGACCGATCTCTTATTCCGGGATATCTAAAATATAATAACCGGCTGCATCGATAACCGTTATATTATTATACAGTATAAAACGGGGAGCTCGTCCGAATTTAAGATGCATATGGCCATGAAAAAAATATCGGGGCTTATATTTTTCCAGGAGAGGCAAAAATGCTTCAAAACCGGTATGACAGACATCATCCCCGTCACTGATTCCAAAGGCGGGCGCATGGGTGACCAGAATGTCAAAGCCCTTTTTCATATAAAGCTGAAATCTTAATTTTCTTATTCTTTTTTCCATTTGTTTTTCTGTATATTGGAACGGGGGCACAGAATATCTGTCATGATAGCTGTATTTCTTGCTGCCTCCTAATCCAAGTATGCGAAAGCCGTTAAATTCGACAAGTTTATCTTCTATACTGTCACATCCTCCGGGAGGATTATCGATGTATCCGGTATCATGATTGCCATGAACATAGAATACAGGAACGTGAATCATTGTAGCAAGATAAGAAAGATATTCGCTTTTTAAATCTCCGCAGGAAATAATAAGGTCTACTCCCTCGAAACGTTCTGCATCAAAGTGATCCCAAATGTATTCACTTTCTATGTCTGCTACAAGTAATATCCGCATCTTCCTGCTCCGTGATGTTTGAAAAAAGCATTGTGCCTTTTATGGATTTAATGGTATTATAAGCCATTGAAGAGTTTATCACAAGTAAAAAGCTTAAAACAATTGATATATAGTGATACAATAGTAAAAAAGCATGAAAATATTAAAGATGTCAGGAGCTGAAACATGGATAAGGAATCCTTTTTGTTGACCGTGTCATATAATGAGAAAGGCCTGGTACCCGTTATCACGCAGGATCAGCAGACGGGAGAAGTGCTGATGATGGCCTGGATGAACGAGGAAGCTTTAAGGCTTACTCTTGAAAGGAAAAGAATGGTCTATTACAGCAGAAGCCGCAGGAAGCTCTGGATGAAGGGTGAAACTTCAGGTCATTTCCAGAATCTGGTTTCTGTTTCTATTGACTGTGATGGCGATACACTATTAGCCAGAGTAATACAGGAGGGAGCCGCATGCCATACCGGAAACAGAACATGCTTTTACAGGCATCTTGAATCCTGAATATAGTTGCACAAATGGTGCAATTCTGCATAAATAATAGTATTTATCGAAAATAAGAAAACAGGAAGGAATTTTGTCATGAGCGAGAAATTCAAAATTTTAAATGAAAT
>JGI24707J26582_10004010_pt1 | contig 10353 bp, 7 predicted proteins | sample BioPla1DNA1_FD_26582 | JGI IMG/M metagenome (IMG submission 26582) | reverse complement strand
GTATCAGAATTATTTGAATCTAATCCTGAATTAGCTAATGAGGTGTATGAAGCTTTAGGATTTATAACTAAAGAATCAGTAGAGGAATATTATAGTGACATATTACAAGCAATTAAGGATTTTGAATTTGAATATGATGATAGAGGTAGAATTATAAATCAAGAAGAATATGATAAGCTTATTGAAAAAAGAGATAAAGGATTTGAAGATATATTTTATAATCAAAAGTATGAGCAACAAGAACAGGAAGCTCAACGACTATATTCTGAATATCTTGAACAAAATCCTAATGGTACTGTAGAAGGATTTAAAAGTTGGGTTGCTAATAATCAATCAAATGTTCAGTATCAATTACTTCAAGACAGAGAGCAAGAAAATTTATTTACAACAAAAATAAATCAATTTACATATACTTATAATCCAAATACTAAAGAAGTAATACATAATGCAATAAAAGGAGATAAGATAGAAGATAATGAAACTGTTATCAATAAAGTTTTAGTAAAATATGCTTTAGTTAATAATTATCCTGTTAATGAATTTAATAAACAAAAATATATTAAAATAAATGATAAAGTTTTAAATATTAATAACGGTAATCAAGTTACTAGTCCAAATATAACATCTTTATTTGATGAAAATCAAGAAAATATCTTTCAAAATTCCACTTATCAAGAATTATTATATAAATTAAATGATATATTTGAAGATAGAACATCACTAATATTTAATATTAATAACAATAAGGATTTTGATACTAACAGTAGATTAAAAGCAATAAGAAGTCTTATTGATAATAAAGAAGTAAATTACAATAATCATTTAGAACATTTAGAAGAATACTTAGAATTATTTGAACATTTACCAGCCATATATAATTTAATAAATAAATATGGCTCAAAACAAGCTATATTAGAAGTGTATGACAATGATAATGGTTCAGGTAATAATAATCTTCAACAAGAATTCATTGAAGCTGTAAACGGCTTAAAAAGTATTTTTAGAAATGTTAATAAAACAAAGTTAAATTCATTAGAAAATTGGTTAGATAAAAATATAGTTGATATTAACAAAATTGACATACAGGATAAAGATGATAATGTTTTATATCCAACAGAGCAATATAGTTTAGATGTTAACAATGAGAAGTTTATTAAGTATTATTATGAATTAAGTGGTAAGAAAGAAGATATTATTACTTTTGCAAAAAGATTAAAATCTACTATAGCTACTTATAAGCTATTGGGATATAATAATGATAAGATATTAGAAATGTTAAAATGTTTATAAATTATGAATAGTTGCAGGTATTTTACAGAACAAGAAATAACAATAGCAATGCAAGCATTAAATGTAACAAAAAATGTTGCTAAAGCTATTCTTACAAGTATGCATAATGAAATGAATGGAGAAGATTTCAATGTTACTAAAGATAATATAAAAAACTATATTCAAGGAAAAAAAATTTCTGAAAAAGATGAAGTATTTTTGAATAATAAAAAAGAAGCAAAAATAGCATCTCTAAAAAATGAACAGAAAAGAATAATAGATATAAAAAATAATAAAAAGAATAATAATAATTTAACAAATTCTCAAGTTAATGTATTATCAAAAATAATAGATATACAAGAAAAATTATTAGAACATTTTGAAGAAGGTACATATGCTATTTCTGTAAGTAACTTAAAAGGAGTATCTAAATTCAGACCGTCAGGAGAAGAAGTTGATATATATGCTGATTTTAAAAACTTTGGGACATTTATGCATTATATAATGGAACAATTAGTATTGTTTCAAATAGATAATTCTCTTGCACAACAAATGGGTATAACAAAACCTATAGAAGGCAATATTGATGTTAGGTGGTTAGATCAAGAAATATTTAACATATTGTATGATAAATTTCAGGAAGATGAAACTAGAGCTTTTGAAATAGAAAATTTCACTAAAGAAACTATGTTTAAAGCAGTAAGTGATATGCTTTATACAGTAAGTGATTTAATTAATAAAGGTTATGTTTTATTACCAGAAGTAACATTAGGAGCTAAAGCATTTAGAGATGGAGATAATATAGTTGTTGGTAGAGTAGATATGTTAGCTATTGCTCCTAATGGTAGAATATCTATTATTGATTTTAAAACTAAGAAAGTTCAGCATATGTTGGCTGCTAATTCTAATGATCCAAATCATGTGGACGTTAGGGTTGAATTGGGATTAAATAATTATGAAATAGATTCTACAGGAGATACTTATAGTGGGTTTGTTGGTAAAAAAAGAACTACTTATGACGAATGGTTTGTACAATTAGAAATGTATTCTAATATGTTAAGACAAGCAGGTCTTGATGTTGATATTACTAATAATAAGATTATTGCATTAGCATATCAAACTACTGATGATATGTCATTTAGAGCTCAGGTTGTATTGTCATTTAGTGGATATGATTATTACATATCTACACAAGATTACATTAAAGGAGCAAGAAAATTTTCTCATGCAACTTCTAAGTGGTTAGGTAGTAAAGAAGATGCTAAAATCCGTCAAAGCAATAAATTAGATCCATTGATGAAAATGATAGATGAAGCTATACCATATAAAGATGTTGTTCAAGAAGAAAGAATGAGTAAGGAAGAATTATATAATATTTCTCCTACAGAAGATAAAATGCAAAAATTCTTAACAGTAGTATATGAAAATTCAAAAAAGAATTTAGAGGTATTAGAAGCTCAATTAAATGAACATGGTATTTCTGATGAGGTTAAAAATTTAAGAAAAACACAAATAAGTTATTTAAGATCTATTATTAATGTTGTTGAAAATGGAAGTAGAGATGAACAATTACCATTTTATAGAGGATTATTATATGCACAAACATTAGAACAAGTTGAGGAACAAATATATAGTTTAACAAAGAAATTTAATGAAATAAATAAAATATATAATGAGGCTATTCAAAATTATATGAATAATCCTACTAAAGAAAATAAACAAAAATATCTTGATCAATATAAGATTATGATGGAGATTCATGAAGAGAATAATGCTGTCAGTGAGATATTAAATATATTATATGAAATAGGTGTTGAAGCTAAAAATAATCCTGCAAATAATATTACAGAAGATAGTGTTATGTATAAGAAGTTATTAGGTGCTTATGCACAACACAATTCATTACAAAACAAGTGGCAAGATGCTACAATAACAATGTTAACAGAAGTATTAAGAACAATAAGTGAGGCTGATTTTGTCAATATTACTAAGGNGNTAAGAGATGTATTAACTGTAGAAAAAAGCAAAATATTAAAAAAGATTGATAAGTTAGAAAATAATCGAAAAAGTATATTTGGCAAAATGCAATCTGGATTTTTTAAAACATTAAAAAGATTTATAAATCAAGAAAAGGATATTTATGAGGATGCAAACTTAAAGAGATAGAAAAGGAAATTACAGGATTAAGAAAAAGATTACATGAGATAGATGCAATTCTTAATGGTCTTAATTATGATAGAGAAAGTTTACAAAAGATTATTGATAATATGAAAGATCCCAATTCTATATTATATTTAGGAGCAAGGACATTATATAATAAGAATTGGACAATGAGTAATGGGGCATTCGCAAGATTTCAAGCTACTGTTACAGATCAAGATTTAGGAATAGCATCTGTAGTTATTATGCTTAAAAATGCAGAAGGAATGATGAATCATAATATTACTAATGATAAAGCATTGCATGATTTGGCAAAAAGCACAGATAGTATTAAAAATAAAAAAAATATAGGAGAGAAGGAATTAAATGAGAAAGTGGCAGAATGGACCACTATTAAAAGATATAATAAAGAAACTAAGCAAATAGAAGATAGGAGGGTGTTTGTTTTAGTAAAACCTACATCTAATGAATTTGAAACAACATATCAAACTTATAATTATAAGTTTAGAATATTAAAAGAAAAAGAAAAAGAACTAAGGTATGAATATAATAAAATAATAAAAGAACAACCTAGAAACCATGATGCAATAAAAGAAGCTGAAAAAGCTTATTTTGAGGCTAAAAAAGAAACACATAGACATAATGCTGAATATATGGATTGGCTTATTAAATATGCAAATTTACCATATATAGATGCTTATTATCAATTACAAAAAGGATTACCTTTAGAATATCAAGAGCAATTAGATGATATATATTTAACAATAAGTACTATAATGTCAAGAGATATTGCAGAACAAGATGATAATGATTATGATACTTTATTTATGTTAAGGGCACAAATTAAAGAGATAAAACAAAAAGCTCAAAAAGAAAATCCTGAATATGCTAAAATTATAGAACAGATGGAAGGTATGTATGATGCTGATTATAATGAAGAAGCATATGAAAGAGCATTAAGAAATGCAGAGATAAAATTTAAAAATCATCCAGATTTATTGGCTAAATGGAAAAAGACATATCAAATAGAAAAATATTCTCAAGAGTGGTATGATAGAAGGAATGCAATATATGATAGATTAGGAGAAATATTTGGTAAAGATGATGTTTTAGATGCTTTATATGCAAGGAGAAATGAAATTAAAGCAAGATATAGACAAAATTATGTTTATAATCCTATATTTTACACTACAGATGAAATTAATGAATTAGATGAAATTGATAAAGAGATAGCTGATTATATAGAGAACAAGCCAAAATATCCATTCTCTATAGAAGAAAGACAAGAAATTAAAGATTTAAAGAATGAATTAGCATCTATTCAAGAAAGCGTATTATCTCCATTTTATGTTGAAAGATTTAATGAAAGAACAGACATTATGATAGCAAGAAGAAATGCTATGAATGCAGCTGCAAGTATATTAGAAAATAAACAAAAAAGATCTAAAGATAAAAATAGCACTATCACAGAAGAAGAATTGATGATGGCAGAAATGAAATATATACAAGCAGAAAATGATTTTGCAAACGTATGGAGTGAATATAGAGATTATTATAACAAATATCATGAAGATAAGTTAGGAGAATTTGATTATTTAAGATTTAATAGAGATAGAGCAATTCCAAAATCATTTAATTATATATATAAACCTATATCTCAAAAATATATTCAAATAGTTGGTAATCCTAATTATTTTACAAAATACAATATAAAAGATGAAGCAAGAAATCCTAATTATGTTGAAGGAGTAGAAAATATGCCTTTACCTAAAGGAGTAATAAGTATAGGAGATGGTGTATATGATTTAACTCCAGAAGGAATGATGAATCCATATGTTAATCAAAAATTTAAAGATATTGTTGCTGATAAAGATTACAAAGATTATTATGATAAACTTACTACTTATTATTTTGGCTTACAGAAAAAGATGATAGGTAAAAAGATGGGATATGAAGTTCCTGGATATGCAGAAGATAAAATGGAAAATTTTAGTAGGTATGGATTTTTTAAAGGTTTATCTAGAGAAATAGCTAAAAAAATTGATAAACACATGAAGTTTGAAGGTTCACAACAAGATTATGTAGAGAATGTGTTTGGAGATTTGGGAGTTATTAGAAGCAGATTTACAAGGCAATTAACAGAGGATATTCAAACCACAGATGCTATCAATGCTATTTATAAATTTGCTGTGGAAGCTCATTATAATAGTTCTATGCAAGAAGTACAACCTCAAACAGAAGGAGCTATAGAATATTTTAAACAAATGATAAGGGATTTGGAGACTACTCAATCAGCAAATCCTGCAATGCAGAAAGAAATTGAAAAAAGAATTAAAGAATGGAGATATGCTGTAGAAGTATTAGAGTTTGAAAAAAGAAAATATATACAAGGACAAATTGATGACAGTCAACAAAGAAGATTAAAAAAAGTAGTTAACTTATTATTTCAACACGTAAGTTTGATGAGNCTTGGTTTTGATGTTACCAATCAGTTAAAGAATTTTACAGCAGCAACAGTACAAATGTGGTTACAAGCAGGTGGTGGTAGTAATCATTATTCTCAAAAAAATATGATGACAGCNTATAGAAAGGTTTATGGAATAAATGGTGTTGTATCTAATTATTTAAAAGATTGGGGTAAAATCCATGATTTACATGAATCTACAATGTTATATAGAATGATGAATCCTTTGCAAAAAGATATGATAAAATACTACAAACAAATAACAGGTGGTAGATTAAGAAGGATGGGAGATAGATTAACTGATTTTATGGAATTAGGATATATGGTCCAAGATAAGGGAGACACAATGATAGGTATGTTGGTTATGCACGCTGTTATGGATTCATACAAATATAAAAAGATAGATCCAATAACAAAACAACCTGTATTGGAAGATGGTAAACCTGTATTAATTCCAGCTTCTGAATGTTATATTCAAAAACCTGATGGTACTTTAGAGATAAGAAATGATGTTGAATATACTATAGAAGATCAGTTAAAATTAAGAAGGATTATTGTAGCAGAATTAAGGAGAGCACAAGGTAACTATGCAACATCAGATATGACTAGAATGGAAGCTAATACTATTGGTAAATTAATGCTTTTTCTATAGAAAATATTTAGTACCATTGATGTTAAATAGATTTGGCATATTAAGACCATCTTGGGAAACAGGAGAAGCTACATTAGGATATTGGAGAGCATTAGCTCAAGCATATGGGGCTTTTGGTGCTAAAGCTACATTAAAACAATTCTTATTAGGTAATTTTACTAATAAGTTTAAAGATGGTGTAAGCAAATTAACATATATTGATAATGCTAAAAATGGTAAACAAGAAATATATGAACTAGGAGATATATATGCAAGGAAAATCAATCATGCTTCAAAAGATGCTTTAGCAATGATAATACTTCTATCATTATCTATGATGGCATTGGGGGCTTTAAGAAGAAGGGCTGATGATGATGAACCTGTAGATATTATTACAGGGAATCTAATAAGAATATTATGGGGTACAACAGGAGAAGCTACTAGTGTCTTTCCTCTTGGGGCAGGTACAGATGAGTATATTAGAAACTTTAGTACAGCATTACCTATGGCAAGAGAATTATCAAAAGCATATCAAACAGTAGATAGATTGTTTAAAACAGCATTTGTGATGATAGCAGGTCAAGGAGAAGAACCAGATCCAGATATTGATGCTAATTGGTATGTAGAGTGGTATAAAGATGTGTTTTATACATCTTCATCATCAGGTTATCCAGAAGGTACAATGAAACTGAAAAAAGATTTACATGATTTAACAGGATATTCTAATATTAGAGGTTTATGCAAGCCAGAAGTAAGGTTAAAAAGTATGGCATCAAGATTTTAAAAAAAAACAATTAATAAATGTTGTAAAGACCAAAAAAAATAAGTATCTTGTAGTGATGAACCTTTAAAAAAATAAATATGTATAACTATTAAAAAATAAATATTATGGATTTTTTCTTACAGTATGTTTTAGTTCCATTATCTACATTATTGATTGGTGCATTAGGAACTTATATTAATTATGTTTTTTTACCAAAACATAAAAAAGTTAAAGAAGAAGCAGATAATAAAGCAACTGCTATTGAAAAATTATTGCAGACAATAGATGAGATGTTGATTAAATATTCTGATTCACAAACTAAACTTATTGAAACAACAGAAAAATTAACATCTAAAGAATTGGAAATAAAAAGATTAGAACATAAAGTTTCTGAATTGGAAATTAGATTAAAGAATTTAGAATATGAACTAGCAATATCTAAGGGAGAGTCAGTAGAAGAATATAGGGCTAGGCAGATAGGAAAAAATCAAAAATTAGAAAATCAATAAAAGATGAAAACAATAATATTATCAGCAGCACACTCTAAAGATACACCAGGCAAACAAAGTCCTGATGGAACATTCAAAGAATGGGAGTGGTCTAGAGAAGTATTACAAATAGTTAAGATAGGATTAAGACAAAATGGAGTTAAAACAGTTGTAATAGCTCCAGAAAGTGAACCTTCAACAGCATGGTTGAAAAAAAACAGAGTTGATGTAGCGAATAAAATTGATAATGCATTTTATTTTTCTTTACATGTGAACGCAGCACCAGGACAAGGTTGGCAACAAGCAAGAGGTATTGAAGTCTGGACAAGTAAAGGTCAAACAAAAAGTGATGAATATGCTACTAAAATATTCATTGCTTTAAGAAATGAATTTGAAAAAGATTTTTCAGATTTCAAACTATTCTGGAGAACAGATATGTCTGATGGGGACATAGATAAAGAAGCTAATTTTACAGAATTGCTTTCAAAACATCCATCTGTATTACTTGAGTTTCTGTTTATGAACAATAAAACTGATTTAAAATATTTAAATGATATAACTATTAAGACAAGATTAGCTAATGTTTTAATAGATGAACTTACAAAAATTGCATTTTCTTAGTTTCATGTCTCAAAAAAAGGGGTTGATTTATATCTTCCCCTTTCTTTTTTTTTTAATAGTTAAATATTGGTTTGTGTACCTTAATTGTTTTGTTTAGTTTTTTCATTCTTTACATTCTCCTAATGCAAACTCATTCATGTATAATAAGATTCTATTAAGATCTTCTTTAGGAATAAATATTATATTAGGATCTTTTACCCAATAAAGATCTTCTTTAGGGATAAATATTGTATTATGAGCTTTTACCCATTTAAATTTAGATTCATTAATAAAAGGCAATTTAATGTTCTCTAATGATAAAGCATATATTATTTGAACATCTTGATTACCTTCATAAATATCATCAACTATAAATAAAGGTTCAAATGTTTTGTTAAATAATATATTCTCTTTATAATCTTCTTCTAAAAAAAATAAGTTAAGATTAGCATTATGATATAAATATTGTGATATGCAACCATACAATCCCTCATTATAATCTAATTTTGCAGTAGGAATAGTATATGTGTTTTCCCCTACTTGTTCCATAAGCAAATATCTATCATCTTCTATTATAATAGATAGCATTATTCTTGAAACTAGACCTCTTTGTTTTTCCATAATTATAATATATTTTTATTCTGTTCCATAATATTGAAAGCCATTTTCTTGATTATCAATACTATCTTCATTATATAATATGTCTGCTAATGTTGAAGATGTTACACTACCAGCTGTTTTTTTTATAAAATATTTAGAGTTTCTTAAATATGTATAGTCATCATTAAAAGATGCAATATACTTTTTAGTTATTCTCAACACATCACTCCATGAATATTCAGGATACTTATCAAAGAACCAAATGAAAGATTCTCTAAGTTCTTTTGGGTTAGCTCTATAATATACAGTGGAATTTCCCATTCTTCCTTTAGGAAACATTTCATTATATTTCTGTATATTATCATCCCATTCTTTGTTGGTTATTGATTTGTTAGAACTTGCCATTACCTTTTCAACACCTTGTAATAATTTAATGCCTTTATCAGTAATTTCATAATTATCATTATTCTTAATTAAATAACCATACTGTTCTAATCTTTTTAATTCAACAATAACATTTATATAATTGGAATATCCAACTTTTTTATAATAAGTATATAGAGCTAATAATCCATTTGGTGTGATGTTGTTTTTTATTAAATATTTAATCACTTTTTCCATTTCATTATTTTTATTATATTATAGTGTGATGTGAATAGTTTTTTTGGTTTTCTATTTTCTTCTGCACCCCCTTAGATGTATTCTTTGGGGGTTTTTGCTAGCCATAAAAATATTCATTTATATATTTTGTTTTACTCATAAAAATCTAACTATTTCACGCCTGTATGTCCAAACCCACCTGCTCCCCTTTCGGTTTCTACAAGTTGCTCAACTTCTATCCATTCTGCTTGTTCGTGTTTAGCGATTACCATCTGGCAAATTCTTTCACCATCTTGTACAANAAATACTTTATCCGAAAGGTTTACTAATATAACTCCAATCTCNCCACGATAATCAGCGTCAATAGTTCCTGGTGTATTTAAAACGCTAATGCCATGTTTTAAAGCCAATCCACTTCTTGGACGAATTTGTGCCTCAAAACCAACTGGCAACTCAATAAACAATCCCGTAGGGATAAGTTTACGCTCCAAAGGNTTTAAAACTATTGCCTCATCGAGATTAGCTCGCAAATCAAGACCAGCCGAAAACTCTGTGCTATACTGTGGCAAAGCGTGTTTTGATTTATTTACAATTTTTACTTTCATCTCTATTAATATTATATGTAAAAACTTACAAAAATAATACTTTTTTAATGATAGAGAAATAATAAATTTTTAAGCCACAAAAAAACGAAAAAATAATCAGGTAAAACTCCTAGCCACTTTTAACACTTCAACTAGGTTTAGTGTATTGCTTTTAACTGACTTAGGGTTTGTAT
>JGI24707J26582_10004008_pt1 | contig 10354 bp, 11 predicted proteins | sample BioPla1DNA1_FD_26582 | JGI IMG/M metagenome (IMG submission 26582) | reverse complement strand
AAAAAGAGAAATGACATCATAGGTAACAAAACCACTAGACCTTGGGAGTTACCTGCACTTTGAATATCTTCCATGGTTGCACCGATTCCAACAAAAATGGAACTAAACATAAGATAACTACCTAGTCCGAAGAAGAGGATGAACGGGATGTTTACAGCAGAGATAATTTCCATAACAGGTAAATCAAGGAAGAAGAATGCTAAAGGCAGGCCTATAGCAAGCCAAAAACTCAGTTGAATCAGACCGAGAATAAAGTGCCCGATTACTTTGCCTTGCATGAGTTTCCCTGCACGAATCGATGATAAAACCACTTCAGCCATGCGGTCTCTCTTTTCTTGAACTGCACTTTGCATGAGCATTGAGGCAGAGGTAACAGTTAAGAAAAAGATTAGGAACGCAAAAACCATTGATACAAGCATCTCTAAAGCCCTCGGCTCAAATTCTTCTTCAATGGGGATCTCTCGCACCCTAGCCTGGGCCGTTACAAAAGATAGTTGTTCCGGATCTATTCCTGAAGCAGACAACCTTTTTTGCTGTAAAAGGGAGGAAAGTGCCTTTTGTACGGCATTTAACGGATTACTATTACGGTCGCTATAAACCAGATTGATTTCGCCGGTGGTGAAAAATTGTTCATCTAAGATAAAGTAACCACTGGCCTTTGAGGATTTAACAATATCAGTAATAGATTCACTATCTTCTATGGGTTCCAAAAGAACATTTTCAGGTAATAGTTCTTGCATCTCTTCCACGATCCCAATGTGGTCAATGACATAATATGTTGATATAGAAGGTCTATTTAGATACTCTAGAAGAATAGGAATGCCACCGAAGACAACCATAATTAACGGAGTTATTAAAAGCCCAATAATAAATTGCTTGTTAGTAAGATTACGCATTACTTCCCATCTAGCTATTTTCCATGTTTGACGCAACTTCTGCACCCCCTTGTGCAATTTTGACAAAGATATCGTGAAGTGAAGGTCTGCTAACGATAAGTTCTCTGATCTCTAAGTCCGCAGGCAAACTGTTAGTGAATTCCAAAGGACTCACCCTATCTTTAAGAGTGTACCGATAACGAGCATGACCGAGTTTTTCGGATTCCACCACTAGACCGGTGTTAAGTATAACTTCATTAGGGGCTTCTGAGAGCATGTTTACCCTAAAATTACCATAGCGCTCCTTAATTGTTTGTAAATCTCCCTTCACAACTTCCCTGCCTTGATGAATCAAAAATATATCGTCGCAAAGTTCTTCTACTATATTCATTTGATGACTGGATAATAGTATGGAAGCACCTAAGTTAGCCAAAGCTCTAATTTCGGTTTTAAACATATCTTGACTAACTGGATCTAAGCCGGAAAAAGGTTCATCTAGGATAATAAATTTAGGTTCATGTAAAACAGAGCCAATAAATTGTACCTTTTGAGCCATTCCCTTGGAAAGTTGTTCGACTTTGCTATTGGCGTATTTCTCTAACTCAAATTTAGTTAGCCACCGGAGAATTCTCTCTTTAGCTACATGTTTCGGAACGTCATTGAGACTTGCTAAAAACAGAAGAATATTCATAATCTTGGCTTCTTTATAAAGTCCCCGTTCTTCTGGTAAGTAACCTATGGAAGCAAGGGGAATTCCCTTATGTTCAGTTCTTCCGTCCTTAAACATTATGTTCCCTTGATCAGGAGCAGTTATATTCATTATCATTCTTATGATTGTGGTTTTACCTGCTCCGTTTGGTCCGAGTATTCCAAGAATTTTACCTGGAGGGGCATGAAAAGAAATATCGTCAACCACCTTTTTAGTGCCATATGTTTTATGCACTTTTTGTACCTCTAACCCTCTCATATTTAACCTCCTAAGCGTTGAATTTCAATATAATGATAGCACAGCACAACGAGATAAGGAAGATTAAAGGAAAAAAGAGGTAAACCATTAGTTGGGTTTACCTCTTAGAAGTAATCATGTTAGAACCAATATTCTATAGTTACTTGTGCTGTTATTTCCACATCGCCGGGATTAAACGAAGTCCCAGCCGAACCTCCCAATGTATTTCTCATCATCATGCTTTCTTGCATTGGTGCATGTGTCGCATAGTCCTCGGTTAGGGAGGCAATTCCACCTAGGCTTATACCGGAGGCATCGGCCATAGCGGTGCCCTTGGCCTTAGCTTGGTCTATCGCTAGCTTTAGAGCTTGTAATTGTAATTCTTGTTTATCATTAAGATCAAACCAAATGCCATGTATTTGATTAGCTCCGGCTTTTACNGCCACATCAACAATGGTTCCGGTTTCGTTTAAATCCTTTGTCTTGATGTTAATGTTATTTCTTACTTTATAGGTTGTTACAACCACATCTTCGTTATCACTATTTTTCTTGAACTCGTCGTAACTGTAGACTGAATAACCACTTGTGGAAATATCGTAGTCTTCAAGTTCGAGATTCTTTAGGGCAACAAATACATTAGCCATTTTACGGGCATTTTCTTGTGTTGCCCGTTCAGCAGAAGAATGAGATGTTTCGACTCCCAAAGTAATATGGGCGATATCAGGTGAAACCGTGACAACTGCATTACCTTTCACTTTCAATCGACCGGTGTTTTCAGGAACCGTACCATCGGCGAACGCGGGAATTGCCATTAGCATCAAGATTAAAAATAAACTAACACTTACTCGCGTAATTTTTTTAAACATATTATCTTCCTTCCTCGTTTAAGACCTTTATTAATTTAGATGCATGGATTGTGTGTACAGTTTGGTTAATCTCTAAATTTCCTTCAATAACTAGACGATAGGTTCCCGCCTTATCTGGAGCAATAACCGCGAAGGTTTCGTTTACATCAATGGTACCTTCATTTAAGCTAATTACTTTGACCAAAGATTCGGAGCCGCTAGTTTCTTCAATGTGCAATACGGAGAGGGTCATTTCTTTAAATTCTTCAGTCTCTAAGGTAGGCCAGTAGTTAAGATGTAGATCGATTTCTCCACTTGGTCTCACTTCTAAAGGTTCTTCCACGAGCATGGTGCGAAAAGTTGCCACTTTAGGTAATCCATTTAATAGCTGTTCTTGAGTTGACTCAGGTTCAGCGATAGGTTGTAGTGGGGAAGTTGGTTTATTTGTTTGCAAGAACAGGATTAAGATCGCTATAGCGGCCGTAACGGTACTAAACCAAAATTGTTGCCTTTGCCACCAGGGTTTTTTAGGTTGCAGTTCATTGGAAATATTATTCCACATTTTCGTGACCGAACCATTCCATTCACTTTTAATCATTAAGCTTTCTTTAATCTTTTGATCCAAGTCCATGCTCGNCACCTCCTTTTGATTCGGAAATATACTTCTCCAAGCGTTTTCTGGCCGTATAAAGCCTAGACTTTATAGTGGATAGGGGCAGTTTTAAGGTTTCAGCCGTCTCGGCCTCCGTTAGACCCGTTACATATTTGAGTAAGAGGGGAATTCGATGATTATCATCGAGGCGATTAATGGCGGTGAAAATTGCGTCAAGTTCTTCTTTTTCTACAGTATGGGCTTCNGGAGCCAGACTGCGGTGGGGATTTTCTTCTTCAAATTCGTACGGAAGATGACCTCTATCTAAGCTACTTTTGGTCCTTTTTGCTTTATTCACTACTATTCGAGTGAACCAAGGCTTAAACGGCTTATCATCCTGGAAATTGTGAAGTGAGCGAAATGCCTGTAAAAAAGCTTCTTGCACAGCATCTTCTGCGGTAGCCCAATTCTTTGTTATTAGGTAGGCTAGACGTACCGCTCCATCTAAGTGCTGACGAAATATAGACTCTAAAGCGTTGTGTTCACCTCGTTTGGCGGCTTGAATCAGCTCTTGTTCAGTGTGCTCCATAAATATCTCCCCTCGAAGGTACCTTCACNTTATATATTCATTGACTCATTAAAAAGTTGGCGATTTATCAAAAATAATTTGTGTAGGTTTTTCCAATCTAGTCCATCTTTTTGTACCTTTAATAGCCCATCTCCTTTAGCAGACGGGATAAGGTTCTGAGTCGTTCACCTAAAAGTTCGCCATCTTCACTTAACACCTGCCTAAAGAGCTCTATGTCCTCATTAATATACTCATTATCAGTACAAACTTTTACTGTCATGGCGTCCCCTTGTAGACCTACGCGGTCAATTGTGGGGTTACCGGTGTCGTAAAGATGCTCATGCACATAAGCTCCGTCAATATGCTGCTTGGCGCGGCAAATCAAAATTGCCAGATCTAAAACTCTATGAAATGGTAGTTCTTCCGATTGCCTAGACCATCTTTCCCCCGTATGTCTCCAAACTTTAGCTGAAATATCGACTTTTCCCCGATCATTCCACTGAGCGAGACCTAAAGAAAGACCTTGCACATCGGTTTTGTAGGCGCTTCTGCCATCGATGTTTCCATAATCTTCCGNTATAATTACCGGTTTGTGTTTCAAATTAGTTGGTATTTTCACATGTATCCCTCCGCATTTATAGGTACTAAACTAGTAAACTACTATTTTAGTATATGGGACTATGTAACTTTGATCAAGGTTTNTTTGGAGGAAAACTCTGTAAAATGTCGTATTCAATAGTATGACAGCCAAAAAGGAGGACAAAGGATGAAGAAGATTGCTATTGTTAGCTTTAATGGCGAAATGCCTTGTTTTGTCCATGCATTATTAAATGTCTGGAATTATCATCAGCGAGGTTATGATGTTGCGTTGATTGTGGAAGGTGCATCTTGTGCTAGGTTAGGCGATATTAATAAATCGCCGCAAGCTTCTCTATGGAATAATATTCGAGAAGCCGGTTTAGTGCGTTCTGTTTGTAAGGCCTGCGCAGCCATGATGAACACTTTAGAGATAGCCCAAGAGCAAGAATTGCCCATTGATGGCGCCCTTTCGGGACACTCCGATTTAGAAGTTTTCACAAAAGAGGGTTATGACATCATTCTTTTCTAACGTTCTGTGGCATATTGGACTTTCGATGAAAGAAAAAAGGAAGCGTATGAGAACACTTCCTAAAGATTACTATTATTTACCCATAAAATGATGCTCCATCATTCTGTTTCGAGTGTGTTTAGCATGGTGTCTCATGGGGCTATTATGGCAGTGATACCCGCGCCAATCGGAATCAGTAGAAGCATTTTCATTGTTTTCCAGATGCCATTGTTCTATGCCATATGCTTCCTGTTCGAGGTCTGGAGACGGTTGAGCGTAAATAGCTGTACCAACCACTAAAACCATTATAACGACTATGAAAATAAGCCTTTTAGACATTAATTGCTCACCTCCATAGTTAATTATATCAAACGGATATTTACCTGCCAAGATCAACATTGAATTACTTCAATGTGAAAATATTGTTTAACTTGCCACCAAACAGTATTCATAGCAGGTTTTTAACAAATTATAACGAATTATAAAGTGCGCGGTCAAACATAAATTTTAGGAGGATGGTCGTATGAAGTTATTAAAAAGGTCAATGTTTATACTATTGGTTTTAAGCCTTTCACTGGTTTTTTCGGTACCTAGTATTGTTGCGGCAAAAACTCCGAAAGTAGCCATTGTTTTTGATGTGGGTGGACTCGGAGATCAATCTTTTAACGATGCAGCTTATGCCGGTCTTAAAATGCTCGAAGCGGAGCTTGGGGCAGATGTAAGATATGTTGAATCCAGAACGCCTTCAGATTATGAACCAAATCTTTCCATGTTGGCCAGAGAAGGTTATGATGTGATCTGGGCTATAGGTTTTCTATTGGAAGATGCAATACGAAAAACAGCCGTACAGTATCCAGATACAATGTTCGGCATCATTGATAGTGCCTTTGATGATGAGTTATACGAAAGTGAATTGCCGAATGTTTTGGGGGTTCTTTTTAAAGAGCATGAGGGTTCATTCGTCATGGGAGTTTTAGCCGCTGAGACTACAAAAAGTAATGTTATCGGCTTTGTAGGCGGTATTCAGATCCCTGTAATCGAGAGATTTGAAGCTGGTTTCAAAGCAGGTGTTTGGAGTGTAAATCCGGATATTAACATTATTACGAACTATACGGGTGCCTTTGACGACCCCGCTAAGGGTAAAGCAGCGTCCGACTCCATGGCAAGAAGAAGAGCTGATGTTATTTTTCATGCAGCGGGTGCCACCGGTCTTGGTATGATTGAATCAGCGGAAGAACAAGGTTTTTGGGCCATTGGCGTCGATTCTGATCAACACCACGTCGCACCGGACAGCGTTTTAAATTCTATGATCAAAAGGGTAGATATCGGTGTGTTCGAAGGCACAATAATGATGCTCGAACCCAGCTTTAAAGGTCACACAGTCTTTCTTGGTTTAAAAGAGGGTGCGGTAGGGCTCGCACCGGCCAANTCAAATAATGCTTCTGGTAGAGCAACGCAAACTGCACTTGAGTGGGCTTCAAAGATCTCCGACGGTACGATAGTGGTATCCGAGTTTCCGGAGGAAGTTCACGCCCAATTTGGCAAATAAGTAATTCAAGAGGAAAATCGATAATTTGTGGCGCCGGGTTTCCCGGCGCCTAATATGGGTGAGGGGGGACTTATATGGTGGCGCCCCGAAGTACTCCTTTCTTAGAAATGCAGAGNATAACTAAGCGGTTTCCGGGAGTTGTGGCAAACGACGATGTGAATTTCACTTTACAGAGAGGTGAGATACATACTCTGCTTGGGGAAAACGGTGCAGGAAAAAGCACTCTTATGAAAATTCTTTACGGGCTTTATCAGGCTGATTCCGGCTATATTCTCATTAATGGTGAAGAGCAAGATATTAAGGGTCCAAACGATGCTCTAAAATTAGGTATAGGTATGGTTCACCAACATTTCATGTTGATTCCCGAATTTACGGTTGTGGAAAATTTAATCTTGGGTACCGAACCTAAGCGTGGTGGATTCTTTATGGATATGTCAGATGCCATAAAGAAGGTGGAGACCGTTTCAGAAGAATATGGTCTTTTAGTCGATCCAACGGCCAAGGTTTTGGATGTCTCAGTGGGGATGCAACAACGTGTGGAAATCTTAAAGGCGCTTATGCGGGGAGCGGAAATTCTTATTTTGGACGAGCCCACCGCGGTTTTAACCCCCCAAGAAGTCGCGGATCTTTTCGAGATTATGCGTAATTTAAAGGCAATGGGCAAATCAATCGTTTTTATCAGCCATAAATTAAAGGAAGTCACCTCCATATCTGACCGGGTAACCGTTATTAGGCGCGGTAAAATCGTAGGTTCCTTGGCTACAAAGGAAACGGATGTTAATGAATTGGCTAGGATGATGGTTGGTCGCGATGTTGAACTAGTAATCCAAAAAGAAGATGCTAAACCCGGTGAAGAAATGCTTTCAATTGAAAGACTTAAAGTAAGGGATGGTAGGGGTCTCCACGCTATTTCCGACGTATCCTTATCGGTACGAACAGGCGAAATCGTGGGTATCGCGGGGGTTGACGGAAATGGCCAAGGTGAATTGGTTGAGGCAATAACCGGAATGCGTAAAATCGAATCCGGAAAAATCATTTTAAAGGGTAAAGAGATNACTAACCTTTCTTCGCGGAAGATATTCGAATTAAACGTGGTGCATGTCCCTTCCGATCGCCATCGTCATGGGCTTGTGTTAGATTTTACTGTCGCAGAGAATATGGTTTTGCGAACATATTATGCGCCTCCATTTAGTTCAAAGACCGTATTGGATTGGAAAGCAATCAAAGAAGAATCNCTAAAACTGATTGAGGAATATGATGTTCGCACACCTAGCGAAGATATTTTGGCGCGATCGCTTTCAGGTGGAAATCAGCAAAAGGTTATTATTGCTAGGGAACTTTCGCAAGAACCCGACCTTATCGTTGCCTCCCAGCCCACGCGAGGGTTGGATGTGGGGGCAATCGAATTTGTGCACAGACGTTTAGTAGATGCTAGGGACGCGGGCAAAGCCGTACTTTTATTTTCTTTAGAGCTTGATGAAATTTTGGCACTTTCGGATAGAATTGCTGTAATTTATGAAGGTGAAATAGTCGNTATTATAAAGCGCCAAGAAGCTACAGAAGAGATGTTAGGTCTTATGATGGCAGGTGTGCAAAGACGGGAATTCTGTGAAGAAGCCGAAGGGGGGATTTAAGTGCAGGATAATAAAAAGTGGTGGTCTGCATTGGTAGTTCCCTGCGGGGCGATAATTACGGGACTTGTGCTAGGTGCAATTTTAATGCTGGTCACAGGTGTAAATCCCCTAGAAGGATACGGTGCGTTATTACGTGGCTCCTTTGGCTCGTGGGTAGACTTTTCTGAGACCTTAGTTTATGTAAACCCATTGATCTTCACAGGGCTTTCAATTGCAGTGGCTTACAGTGCGGGCCTATTTAATATTGGTGCCGAGGGCCAGATTATTGTAGGTATGCTTGCTTCGGCCTTTGCGGGATATTATTTTACGGGTTTACCGCGGATTATTCATCTACCATTAACGCTTGGTTTTGGCATGTTTGCAGGAGCACTATGGGCGTCTGTACCGGGATATTTAAAAGCGAGATTTGGGGTGCATGAAGTTGTTAATAGTATTATGATGAATTATATCGCGCTACATTTCGCACATTATCTCGTTACCGGACCCATGCAGGATCCTAACACGACTTTACCTTACAGTCCGGATATTGCCCACACCGCTAGACTATGGAGGTTTTTGGCTCCGTTTGGTCGGCAGTTTCGGGTGAATACGGGGATTATCATCGGGATAGTGGTCGCGGTTTTAGTTTATTGGTTGCTTTACAAAACCACCACGGGTTACGAGATTCGCGCAGTGGGATTCAACCCCAGCGCATCGACATACGCGGGTATGAACACATCTTCGGCAATGATGAAAGCGATGCTTATTTCGGGTTCTTTGGCCGGGCTAGCTGGTGCGGTCCAAGTTATGGGTATTCAATTTAAATTCCTTGATCTGTTTGGTTTCGAGGGCTTTGGATTTGATGGGATAGCCGTTGCTTTAGTTGGAAAAAACAATCCTTTTGCTATTATGGCTACCGCTTTTCTCTTTGGAACATTGCAGAGAGGTTCTCAGACCATGCAGGCCATGGCCGGCGTGCCAAAGGAAACTATTGGGATAGTGCAAGCCATGATTGTTTTATTGGTTGCAGCGGAAGGTTTGATACAAGGCTGGATTCCGGGATTAGATAAGATAAAGTCTCTTTTTAAGTCCAAGAAGGGAGTCGATGTCTAATGGGAATTGATTGGTTATTAGTACAAGACTTTCTTATTGACCTTTTGGCTTCAACTGTAACGCTATCCGCACCTTTAATAATGGCTTCCATTGGGGGGGTTTTTAGCGAACGAGCAGGTATTATTAATATTGGTATTGAAGGGATGATGTTAACAGGTTCCTTCGTCGGGGTTCTTTTTTCTCATTTGACGGGTAACCCATGGATCGGCTTTTTAGCGGGTGCAATGGCCGGTGCCCTAATGTCANTAATTCATGCGGTTGTGAGCATTAGGTATAATGCAGACCAGACAGTGTCTGGCGTTGCCATAAATATGCTGGCCACGGCCTTGACGGGCTTTTTGCTAAGGGCAATATTTAATCGCGCAGGCCAAACCAATAGAGTGGCAAAGCTCGCATATTGGTCGTTTCCGGTTTTGCGAAAGATTCCCATAATTGGTGCTATCTTCGCAAGGAATACACCGCCGGTTTATCTTGCATTTCTGCTAGTAATAGTTTCCCATATCATTCTGTTTAAAACACCGCTAGGCTTGCGTATAAGAGCCACAGGCGAACATCCTGAAGCCGCGGATACGGTTGGTGTCAATGTTATCGCTATAAGATATTTTTCTGTTGTCTTAAGTGGATTTTTAGCCGGAATGGGGGGGGCAACGCTGTCTTTGGGGCAACTGTCATTGTTTAGAGAGGGCATGAGTGCCGGTAAGGGCTTTATTTCTTTAGCGGCGATGATCTTCGGTAAATGGACCCCCATAGGATCTATGGGTGCATCTTTGCTTTTTGGTGTTGCAGATGCTCTTCAATTGACAGCGCAAAACTGGGGACTCGTTGCAATTCCTCGAGAATTTTATGCCATGTTTCCATATCTAGTAACAATGGCTGCTCTAGCAGGAATAATAGGGCGTTCGACGCCACCTGCGGCGAGCGGTAGACCTTATAATCGGCGGGGACTTTAGAACGATGTCTTAAAGTTTGTGCAGGTTACTAATGGCTATTCTATTCATTTCGTTTTAGACAATCTTTTAAGGGGAGGTAAAATCTTTGGATAGGATACGTTTTATTCATACTGCNGATGTTCATCTAGGGAGCTTTTTGCAGATAATAGGAGATTCTCTGCCGACTAAGGTTGAAAAAAGCAGAGTCGAAGCGACCTTAGAAGGTTTTCAAAGAGT
>JGI24707J26582_10004007_pt1 | contig 10355 bp, 8 predicted proteins | sample BioPla1DNA1_FD_26582 | JGI IMG/M metagenome (IMG submission 26582) | reverse complement strand
AAAAAAATTGATTATTTCAGAAATGTATCGTAACTCATTATATAATGATCTTATTATTACGATAGCTAAACCGATATATCAATCGGAAAATCATCAGTTTTTAGGAGTGGTAGCTGCAGATATTACTATGGAAGAAATTGTTAAAATGGTAGATCAAGAACGCATTAAGGGAATAGGATATTCTTTTTTAATGGATGGTTCTGGGCATATACTCGCTCATCCTAAATATAATTATCAAGAGGAATTAGAGGTTATTTCTTTAGGTCAGATGAATAAAGAACTTTATGAACAAATGCGTATGACAAAAACAGGAGAACACGAGGTTATTTTAGATGGTATTAAAGGATATTTAACATATCAGCCTATNGAACAAACGGATTGGACGATTGTAAGTTTTATATGTAATGATCCAGCACTACAAAATATTAAATATTTATGGAAGGTTTTCTTGATAACTTTGTTTTTTTTAATGTTTCTTGTTTTTTATTTTAATTATTTACAAAAAAAATATTTTTTAACACCAATTTTTCGTTTAGAAGAAGATATTGAAAATATTGATATTGAAAATAATTTAGGATATCGTGTACCTCTTATTCAACATAGTCCTTTTATTGAACTTCGAAAGTCTATTAATTTTGTTCTTGATACAGTTCAAGAACTTTTTGAACAACTGCAACAAGATGAAGAAGAATTAGTGGCACAAAACGAAGAGTTGAAAGATGCTTATCAACAATTAGTAGTTTTGGATGAAGAAGTGATGAAAAACTATATTAAATTAATGGAATCAGAAGAACAGTTACAAAAAGCCTTAGATCAAAATAATGCGATCATGCAAGCAATACCCGATATTTTATTTATCGTAAATGATGAAGGTCTAGTCATGGATATTCAAGCACCTAGTCAAACTCAATTTTCCTTAAAAAAANCAGAATTTTTAAATAAAAAGATAGAAGAAGTATTACCATCAAATATATTAAATATGGTAAAGAAAAAAATAGAAAAAGTTTTACAATATGGTCAAATAGAAAGTTGTGAGTATGAGTTAGATGTACCAGGTGGAACAAGTCAATATTATGAATTGAGATTGGTAATGGTGAATGATAAAGAAATTATGATTATTATGCAAAATATTACAGAAAGAAAAGAACTAGAAAATCAACTCAAATATTTAAGTTATCATGATAAATTAACAGGTTTATATAATAGAAGGTATTTTGAAAAAGCGTTAAAAAATTTAGATGTAGAAGAGAATCTTCCTTTAACTGTAATGGTAGCAGATGTAAATGGATTAAAATTGATTAATGATACTTTTGGGCATGATGCGGGAGATCAATTATTAATTCATGCTACTGATATGCTTCAAATAGGCTGTAAAGATCAAGGAGTGATAGCGAGAACAGGAGGCGATGAATTTAGTATTATTTTACCAAAAGTAGATAATCAGAAAGCAGAACAATTAGTAAAAAAAATGCAGGAATTAAATACACAAATCGAACATTTAAATATTGAATTATCTATTTCTTTTGGTTGTGCAACCAAAGAGCATATAAAAACAGATATTTTTGAGGTAATAAAAGAGGCAGATGAAAAAATGTATGCTCATAAGCTTTTTGAAGGACCTGATATGAGAACAAAAGGAATTGATGCTTTGATGCAAAATTTATATAAAAAAAATAACAAAGCAGAGGAACATTCTAAAAGAGTATCTGTATTATGTGGGAAAATGGGAGAAGTTCTTGGGATGAAAGAAAAAGAAATGAAGGAGTTAGAAAAAGCAGGCTTTCTTCATGATATTGGAAAGGTGGTAGTGCATAGAAAAATATTAGAAATATCTAATTATCATGGTCATCATGAAAGAAAAGAAATGAGAAAGCATCCTGACATTGGTTATCGTATTTTAAATACAGTGGAAGGAATGTCAAAAGTAGCTGAATATATTTTATTTCATCATGAACGATATGATGGTTCTGGATATCCTAAAGGATTAAAAGGAGAAGAGATTCCGTTAGGAGCAAGAATATTATCAATTGTTAATGTGTATGATGCCATGCTTCAGGAAGAGAGTAATTATAAAGAAAAAAATAGTCAAACTCAAGTTATTAAAAAGTTGAGGCAAAAAGCAGGTACCCATCTTGATCCTATGTTAACTAAAATATTTATAGAAGAAGTGCTGGAATTAGAATTTAGTTAAGTATATACTAAGATTTTTAATTAAAAAGTATTAAACAAAAAAGATTTTACTTTTAATGAGATTTTATTTTATATGGTTTATGGAAAGTTAAAAAATTTAAGTATAAATAAAGGTTATATCTGGAGTGATTGTTAAAAACTATTAATTGTATTAGGAATGGATCTTTTTTATCAAATCATAATATGTTATAATGCATAATAGTAATAAAAATTTAGGTGATTTTCATCTGAATTTTTATTACTATAAACATTTTTATTATATAGATGGGAGTCGTGAAAATGAAAGGCAGATGGAAGGATTGGCCATATAAACGAAATAGTATAGTTTATATTTGGCTTTTTTCCTATAGCTTAATTTTAATGGTNCCATTGGTATTTGTTATTGGTATGCAGTATTCAACTCGAAAATTATTTATGAAAGAAATCCAATCTTCAAACCAATTTGTATTAGAAAGAATGCAGCAAGAACTAGATTACGTTTGGAATGATTTGGAGCATATAGGAATACAGTTAGCGTTAAATCCATTGGTAAATTCGGTTTTAACAAAAAAAGTCAAATGAATTCGGTGAATCCTTTTACGCTGTATCAATTAGCAGAAGAATTACAAGTTCAAAAAAGTGCCAATACTAATATTGATCGTATTTATATTTATTTTAAACATCTTGATTTGGTTGTAAGTAATCAAACTGTTTTAAAAGCAAAAGCTTTTTATCAGACTTATTTTAATGACGTAGATTATGAAGATTGGAGCCAAGAGCTTTTATCTACATCCAATCGAGAATATGCTTTGTTTTCTTCTGCAAATTCAAAGTATCCTATTTTTGGGTATAAAATTCCTTTACCATTGACTAAAAAAGGAGAAAGTGATGCTAATATATTTATTCTTCTTCGGTCTGATTTTTTTGATGAATTGGCTATTTCTATGGATTATTTAGCAGGACGTAATTTTTATATTTTAACACCGGATCATGAAGTTTTATTTTCAACTTCTGATAATATTCCCATGGAATGGTTATTAAATCAAAATTGGGAGAATGAAGGAATTCGTTCGTATAAAACTAATGAAGAAGATTGGATGATTTCTAATATTTTATCCCAGAGAAAAAGAGATCGTATCAAGTATATTCTTGCTACTCCTACTCATATGTATGTAGGTCAAGTTACAAAAATCAATACTTTCTTTGTTATAGGAATTACTAGTATTTTATTGATAGGAATGGTACTTACCATTGTATTAATTCGAAAAAACTATTATCCAATGCGGCATTTATTAGAAAAAATATACCAGGAAGGGCAATTAGAATCTCTTCAAGTGTATAATGAATATGAACTGATTTTTAGAGGGATTGATAAGAGTTATAAAGAAAAACAAAGTTTATTATCACAACTTAATGCACAGAAGAATATTGTTAAAGAACATTTAATTGAACGATTGCTGAAAGGACAATCAATGAGTTTAAGTATTGAAGATCAAATGGATATGGATGTTTCTTCGTTTCAACAGATGAAGTTGATTCAATTTGTAGTAATGAATGTAATATCAGAAGTAATACAAAAACATCATTATCCTTTTGTAACACAGATTAATGATTTAATCCTTTGTCTTATTAATGTAAATCCAGATCGAAAATCTTCCTTTGAATTAGATATTCAAGAAGCGTTTCAAAAAGGACAAAGTTTTTTACAAGAACACTTTCAATTATACTGTACAGCTACATTAAGCAATGTACATCATGATATTGAAAGTATTTCTATAGCTTATAAGGAAACTCTTGATACTTTAGAATATGGATTTATTGTAGGAAAAGAAGATTTTATGCATTATAAATCTATACAAGAAGAGGAAATAGGAGAATACTATTATCCCATAACAGAAGAACAAAAAATTATTAACTGTATAAAAGCAGGAGATAGTGAACAAGCTATGCACATTATTGATACTATTCTTGTAAAAAATCATTGTTTAATCCATAATCAATCTTTTTTTGCATCGTATTTGTTTTTTGATATTAGTGCTACGATCATTAAGACTCTTTATGAATTATCTTTCGATCAAAAGGAATCCATGATCGAAAACATAGAGTTAGCCGAACATTTAAATCATAATAAAACTCTTTCTGACTTTAAAGAAAATATTGCTATTGTTATTGAACAGGCTTGTGAAAGAATAAAAAAATATAATGAAGAACATACAACTCCTTTTGGAAAAGAAATCAAGGCTTTTGTTCAAGCTAATTACCAAAATGAAGCACTTAATATTTCTTTTATTGCAGGAGCAAGTAGGGTACCATCCTTCCTATGTATCAAAGCTCTTTAAGGAAGATACAGGAATAGGTTTATTGGATTTTATTAATAAAACTCGAATTGAGGCAGCGAAGGAAATATTAAAGCAGTCACAAAGAAAAAAACTAGAAGAGGTAGCGATAGCTGTTGGCTATAATAATGTGAGAANATTTATGAGAGTATTTAAAAATTATGAAGGGATCACACCAGGACAATATATGGAAACGTATAGTTATAACTATTGATTTTACAGTTATTTTAAAAATTATCCATCGAGTTTAGCTTTTGTCTTTTACTGNGACAAAGGCTTTTTTTTTGCATAAAATAAGATTTGAAAAATTGATAATAAATTTCATGTTTTGTACGTGGTATAGATGACAATAGTCTTGTAAGATGGAGTTAGATGAAATTACAAAATAATAAAAAAAGGGAGGATACTTATTTTATGAAAAATAAAAAAAGAGTTTATAAGATGGTTGCATTATTAGTAGCTAGTATTATGACTTTAGCAGCTTGTGGTGGAAATGAAAAAAAGTTATCAAGTAGTAGTGAAGATAATATACAAAAAACAGAGGATCATAAAAAAGAAGGTGAAACAAACACAAGTGCAGAAAGAAAAGAATTTTCTTATCCTATGGATACTAATGAGACATTGACTTGGTGGTTACAATTAAATCCAAATGTTTCTGCTACATCAGCTAGTTTGGGAGATACGCCTTTTGCTAAAGAATTGGAAAAACAAACAGGTGTTAAAATTGAATATATTCATCCAGCACAAGGAAGTGAAAATGAAGCTTTTAATTTGTTGTTGGCTTCAGGGGAATTACCAGACATTATAGAAAAAGATTGGTATGTTTCCCAGGTGGACCAGATAAGGCTATTGAAGATGAATATATTGTTGCTTTAAATGATGTGATAGATCAATATGCACCTAATTTAAAGGCTTATTTAGACAGTAATCCAGAANTAGAAAAAATGGTAAAAACANACAATGGAAATTTTTATGTATTCCCTTTTATTCGATCAGAGGATAAACTTCGTGTTTTTTTTGGTCCTATTGTACGAAAAGATTGGTTGGATGATCTTGGTTTAGAAATACCTGAAACCATTGAAGAATGGGAANTAGCATTAAAAGGATTTCGAGATAAAAAAGGTGCCGAAGCTCCTTTTGCTTGTCGTTTATTCCAACTTAATTTAAGTAGTATTTTCATGGGTGCTTATGGAATAAAAAGTGGATTTTATCAAGAAGACGGAAAAGTAAAATATGGTTTTATTGAACCTGGTTATAAAGAATATTTAACATTATTAAATCGTTGGTATAAAGAAGGACTTATTGATAAAAACTTTGCAACAATGGATCAAAAAGCTTATGAAGCCAATATTTTAAATGGTCGAACAGGCTTCACCTTAGGATATTTAGGTAGTGGTATTGGGGTATGGACAAAAACGAAGGNAGATGATCCAACCTTTCAATTAGTAGGAACTAAATACCCTGTATTAAATAAAGGAGAAACTCCTATGGTAGGACAGAAATCTTTAACCTATGAATTTGCAGGATCTGCTGCCATTACGACTTCTTGTGAAAATGTTGAAGTAGCAGCCAGAGTATTGGATTATGGTTATAGTGAAGAGGGAATGAGATTGTATAATTTTGGAATTGAAGGTGAGTCCTATACAATGGAAGATGGAAAACCTGTATATACGGATTTAATCTTAAATAATTCAGAAGGTTTATCCATTGGTCATGCGATGTCTAAGTATATTCGTGCAAGTTATAGTGGACCTATGATTCAAAGTGGGTCTTATGCGGATCAATATTATCAAATTGAGGAACAATTGCAGGCTATTAAAGCTTGGCAAGACACGAATACAGATCAATATATCCTTCCTACTATTACACCAACTCCTGAAGAAAGTTCAGAAATGGCTAGTATTATGAATGATATTGGAACATACCAAGAAGAAATGATGTTGAAATTTATTATGGGTGTAGAGTCATTGGATAAATTTGATGAATATATACAAGAAATTAAACGAATGGGTATTGACCGAGCTATTGAAATTAATCAATCTGCTCTGAATCGTTACAAAAATAGATAAAAGTTATTGATTGAATAAAAATTAGTAGAATTCAGATAGAGACTCTTTTAAAAAAGAGTATTCTATCTGAAGTTACGTATAGAAGGGAAAGAAAAGGAGGAAGCGTGTGAAAACAAAGTCTTTTCGTCTTCGATTCAAGAAAGATTTACAACAAAATTGGACATTGTACTTATTGATTTTCCCTGTGATTATTTATTATTTTATTTTTCATTATCGCCCTATGGGCGGAGCTATTATTGCTTTTAAAGATTATGTACCTAAAAAGGGAATTTGGGGAAGTAATTGGGTAGGGTTTAAACATTTTATTAATTTTTTTAAAAGTAATTTTTTCTTTAGAATTTTTAAAAATACAGTGGTTATTAATGTAAGTACTCTTATTTTTGGATTTCCTGCTCCTATTATTTTAGCTCTTTTAATTAATGAAATTAAAAGAAAAAACTTTAAAAAAACAGTACAAACCATTACATATTTACCTCACTTTATTTCATTGGTAGTTGTAGCTGGAGTGATTAAAGATTTTACAGCCGACTATGGAATTATTAATGATATCATTGCCTTTTTTGGAGGAGAAAGAAGAACATTATTAAACTTCCCCCATTTATTTGTTCCTATTTATGTGATTTCAGATATTTGGCAAGGGGTAGGTTGGGGATCGATTATTTATTTAGCTGCTCTTTCAAGCATTGATCCCGCATTATATGAGGCTGCAGAAATTGATGGTGCAGGCCGGTGGAAACAAACTTTAGCTATTACTATTCCAAGTATTTTACCTACTATTGTTATTATGCTTATTTTACGAATGGGTTCTATCTTCAATGTAGGATATGAAAAAATTATTTTATTATATAATCCTTTAATTTATGAAACATCAGATGTTATTTCTAGTTTTGTTTATCGACGAGGATTATTAGAAGCAAATTACAGTTTTAGTACAGCAGTAGGTTTGTTTAATTCTGTGCTTAATTTTAGTATGTTATTGATTGCTAATAGTATTAGTCGTAAAGTAAATGAAACTAGCTTGTGGTAAGGAGGTGCTAAATTGATTAAAGAAAGTACAGGAAGAAAAGTTTTTCGATTTTTTAATGGACTTTTTATGCTTTTTATGATCATTGTTTGTTTTTATCCTATGCTTTATGTTCTTTTTGTTTCTTTTAGTAATGCGGCTCTTTTTATGGAACATCAAGGACCTTTATTAAAGCCTTTGGGATTTACTTTAAATTCATATAAAATGGTGTTTAAAGATCCTATGATTCTTAAAGGATATGTCAATACCATTTTTATTGTAGTAGTGGGAACTTGTATTAATATTATTATGACTGCCCTTTGTGCATATTTTTTATCACGCAAAAATGTTATGTTTAGGACACCCATTATGATATTCGTTACATTTACCATGTTCTTTGGAGGAGGCTTGATTCCTTTTTATTTAACTGTTCGAAATGTGGGTCTTTATAATAGTCATTGGGCATTAATTTTACCTACTGTTATTAATACGTACAACATGATTATTATGCGAACTGGATTTCAAGGGATTCCAGATAGTATGGAAGAGTCAGCGAAGATCGATGGTGCGGGACATTTGACGATTTTATTTAGAATTATTATTCCTTTAGCCAAACCGGTAATTGCAGTAATGGTATTGTATTATGCAGTAGGACATTGGAATTCTTGGTTTAATGCAATGATTTTTTTACAAGATCGAGAAAAATTTCCTTTACAACTTATTTTACGGGAAATCTTAATTCAAAATGACATGAGTCAAATGACTACAGGAGTTGGTTTATTGGATCAAGAAGCAGTAGCAGAAACCATTAAATATGCAGTTATTGTTGTAGCGACTCTACCTATTTTACTCATTTATCCTTTCTTGCAAAAATATTTTGTACAGGGTATTATGATTGGAGCAATCAAAGGATAAAAGGAGAGGGAAAAATGGATTTGATTAATAAATGGGAACATGTAAAAAGTCGAAGAAATCCTGAACAATTGCACAGTATATCAAAGTATTTATTAGAAATGGCAACAGTTTATGCCATGCCAGGTTCTTCTTTGGAAAAGGATCCTATATTATTACAAGATCTGATTGGGGCTTTAGATTGNTTTTATGAANANCATTATCATGCNGGAAAACAGGCTTATGGAAATTGGTGGCCTTGGGAAATAGGNATTCCTTTACGACTCAATGACATCACTGTTTTATTGTATGATGAACTAGGGCAAGAACGGATTAAAAGGTATATGGATGCCATTGAATATTTTCAGCCAGATCCAAGATATTCTGGTGCTAACGCAAAAGGAACGACATCACCTAATTGGCGTGAAGCTACGGGAGGTAATCGGGTAGATATCTGTAAGGTGGTAGCTATTCGAGGTGCCATTATGAATCAAGAAGAAAAGATTTCTTTAGCTAGCCAAGCCATCCAGCAAGTTTTTGAATATGTAACGGAAAAAGATGGTTTTTATGAAGATGGTTCTTTTATTCAACATGGAAATATTCCTTATACAGGAACCTATGGTAATGTACTACTTCGGGGCGTAGCAGAATTATTATTGCTTTTTACATCTACTCCTTGGGAAATAAAGAATCCTAAGGTAGAGCGGATTTATCAATGGGTTTTAACTTCTTTTGCTCCCTTCTTATACAAAGGAGCTGTCATGGATATGGTTAGTGGTCGGTCGGTCACTCGTAAAGAGGGAGAATATGGGCAAGGAGATCATGGTCGGGGAAGAGAAGTGTTAAATTCTATTCTTTTACTGACCCAATCAGCTCCTAAAAATTATGCTAATCAGTATCAATCTATTCTTAAATACATGATTCAATCTGATATTTATATTCCTTATTTTGATCATGTAGATCATATTGGATTGTATAAGTTTGCAAAACAAATCGTGAAAGATCCTCATGTGGTTGCTAAAAAACCAGCAATACATCATTTTCAATTTCCCAATATGGATAGGGTGGTACATCATCATAAGGATTTTGCTTTTGGCATAGCTACTCATTCTACACGTACAGGAAACTATGAAGGAATGAATGGAGAAAATGTTCAAGGATGGTATAGTGGTGACGGTATGACTTATTTATATAATGAGGATTTATCCCATTATACGGATTATTGGATTACAGTTAATCCTTATCATCTTCCAGGAACAACAGAAGATATGGAACAACGAGAAGATAATTCGGGTCAAAATCCTTTGGCACGTTCGTGGGTAGGAGGAACTTATATTCAACCTAATGGTATTTGGGGAATGGATTTTGCTTCTTGGGATNATAGTTTAACAGCGAAGAAAGCTTGGTTTATGTTTAATGATNAAATTGTTGCATTGGGAGCAGGTATTACTAGTATAAAATCAGNTGTTTCAGTAAAAACGATTGTTGAAAATAGAAAGCTAAATCAAGAAAGAAGCAATACAATTGTTTTTGAAAATCAAAGTAATACTCAAGAGTTAAAACTGGATTTTACTTATAGGGAACAATGTAAGTGGGTGCATTTGACAGGTTCTGTACCAGGAGCTGATATTGGATATTATTTTCCTAAATCTTCTTCTATTTANTTACAACGAGTACAAAGAACGGGATCTTATAAAGCTTTATATGATAAAATGTTAAAAGTACCTGTGAAGAATAATTATTTTGAAATGTGGTTGGATCATGGTATACAACCAAATGATCATCAATATGAATATATCATCCTTCCAAATCGAAAAGCAGAAGAAATAAAAGAATATGCTAAAAATCCCAATATTAGAATTATAGAAAACACAAAAAAAGTTCAAG
>JGI24707J26582_10004002_pt1 | contig 10365 bp, 7 predicted proteins | sample BioPla1DNA1_FD_26582 | JGI IMG/M metagenome (IMG submission 26582) | reverse complement strand
GACTAGAAATATAAATTAACCTTGTTTCTGCACTAATTAACCCGTGATTTGCAAGTGTTTGTGTAAAAATAAAGTTTCCTAAGTAATTAATACCGAATGTAAGCGCAACACCATCTTCAGTCTTAGCATCTTTAGCAGGCGAATAAATGCCAGCATTAAGCACAAAGCCCTCAGGCTTAATATTGTGACTAATTAAACTATTAACAAAGGCTTCAATAGAATCCTTTTTACTTTGATCAAAAGGGAGTACCATTACACTCGCAGCAGGATATAATTCGCGTATCTTATTTATTGCGTCTTCACTCCGTTTAGGATTACGATTAGCCATAATAACGCGTGCCCCTTTACTTACAAGGAGTGTGCTAAGGGCAAAACCTAAACCACTATTAGCGCCAGTAACGACATAAGTTTTATTTAATAAAGACGGGATTCGTTCTAAAAACTTTTCAACGTACATTAATCTTCTTCACTTTCAACGATAACTTCAACTTTTTCAACAACAAAGCCTTCAACTTCAATGATTTTGACAGTTATTTTTTCATAAGTGAATTCGTCGCCCGCCTTAGCAAAACGATCGAGCATTTCAATACACCAACCAGCGACCGTATCATAATCATTATCTTCATCTTCGCTTAATTCAAATAATTCAAAGAAGTCTTCAATATTTAAGCCACCATCAATAATGTAATGATTATCTTCAAGCTTAACAATCGGCTCATCAACTTCATCAGCCTCATCCCAAATTTCACCAATAATTTCTTCAAGGATGTCTTCCATTGTAATAATACCCTCGGTGCCACCATACTCATCAATGACAATGGCAATATGGTTTTTCGTTTGCTTGAATTCGGTTAAAATTTGACTAACATTTTTCGTATGATGGACGAAAAGTGGCGGTTTAATTAAGCTTTTCACATTAATTTTCTTATCGGAAAGTGAAAGTTTAAGTAAGTCTTTTGTCCGTAAAATACCAATAATATTATCGATTGTATCTTCGTAAACGGGGATACGACTATATTTAAAAATATCTTCTTCTTTCATTAACTCTTTAATGTCATCTTCAATATCATAACTAAAGACATCAACACGCGGCGTCATAATTTCGTAAGCCTCTGTTTCCGTAAATTCAAGCGCACTGCGCACTAAGTCACTTGTCTCTTCGTCAATTAAGCCTTGCTCTTCAATTTCATCGACAATAATTTGTAATTCGTCTTCCGTATAAATTTCATCGCCATTTACTTCTTCATTACCATTCTTTTTCTTCCGGCGTGCACTAATTAGTCTAAACGGAAATAAAAGCGGCGTAAATAAATAATAAAAGAACATAAAGATATTCGCGTAAGCATACGACATTTGATAATTTAATTTAACAGCGAGTGTTTTTGGCACAATTTCACCAATCGTTAAAAGGACAATAAATAAAACAACAGAGAAAATAGCTACATATTGTCCAGTAGCGCCATGCGCATTATCATAGGCTAGCGCCATCCCTGTCACAAGGGCGGTAACTGCAANATTTACAAAATTGTTACCAAGTAATATTGTTTGGACAGTATTCTCATAATTCGTAATTATTCTCAGCAGTGTTTTGCTACGCTTTTTACCGTCTTCCACATCACGTTCCACACGAAGCCGATTAATCGTGGAAAAAGCACTCTCTGAACTCGAGAAAAAGAAACTAAGCGCAAATAAAAGAATAACAATTGTAAATCTAATTACATTACCCATTAACGCTTGCTCCTTTAACAGTACCACTTGTTTCCGCAATTTGGCCGACTAATTCTTCAAGGACGTCTTCCATTGTAACCATACCAAGTAGTTTCTTTTTATCATCGACGACAAAAGCAATATGCGTGTTGTTCTTCTTAAAGCCTTCAACCATTTTAGTAAGCGTGATCTTATAATTAACATAATATGGGCGTGCCATAATTGTGCGCGGGTTAATATTTGGTTTCTTTTGATAATGTTTAATATATTCCCGCACTAAAATAACGCCAACAATTTTATCAAGTGAACCGTCATACAGCGGAATTCTTGAAAAATGTGTTGATAGCACGAAATCTTTAAATGAATCTTTATTAAATTTACTAATGTCATAGGCAACAATCGCGTTTTTCGGTGTGATAACATCTTTTACCACTGTTTCACTAAATTCAAGGGAGGAGATAATAATATCACTAGCGTCTTCATTAATAATCCCGTGCTCTTCAATTGTTTCAATGACTTGCTCAAAATCATCAGCGGTGAAAATATTATCTTCTGTGGCTTTGAAAAGTTTTTTAACAACCCAGACAATACCACGGAAAAAAAGCGCGACAGGATAGCTAATAATAATAAATGGCACTAAAAGATAAGCGCTAATTAATGCGTATTGTTCACTATAGCGACGTCCTAATACTTTTGGAATCNTTTCCGCAAATAAAAACATCAGCGGCACACTAATTAAAGTTGCAAGTAATTCACCAGTGTCATTGCCGTACTGATTAACAAGGACAACAGTTAAAAGCGCAGTAAAAAGTAAGTNCNCTAAATTATTAAACACAACGACAGCAATAATTGAATTTTCTAGTCTATTTATAACCCAAGCAGCAAGTTTAGCGCTCACGCTACCTTCTTCTGCTTTGGCTCTTATTTTAAAGCGGTTCGCAGTCATAAACGCCGTTTCAGATGAACTAAAGTACATCCCAGCGACAAAATATAATATTAAGAGAACCCACGTCTGAGGGTCATCAATCATTTAGAAACCACACTCCTTCTTTATAAATGTGCATATTCATATGCAACGACAGTATGTTATCACAGCGCCGAAATTTGTGCAACGCTAAAGTTAACTAAGCAAGGTTGGGTCTTGATCACTATTACTATAACCTTCATCTTCAATAATAACCCGTCCAACTTTCGTCCCGCCCTTATAAAAGCGCATCTTCCATGTTGTTTTTTCCACAACTTTATCGAAGATATATAGCAACTGTGGTAATAACACAAGCACAAGGATACCACTAAGTGCTGCACCACGGCCTATTAGTTCACCAAGCGAGGACACGCCTTCAATACTTGAGAGGAATTTTAGACTATAACCAGCAGAGGTCAAAATTAAGCACGATGTTAAAATACTATGACCCCCGCTATCAAGGGCATACTTAATTGCATCACGTCTAATCATCGTTTTTCGTCCCTCAGTGTAAAATCCAGTAAAAAGTATAGCGTAATCAATCGTCGCCCCGAGTTGTACCGAACTTACAATCATATAACCAATAAAAATCATCGGTTGACTCGTTAAATACGGAATTGCCATATTAATCCAAATCGAAATTTGAATAACAAGCACTAAAATAAATGGCAATGAGATACTGCGAAAACTAACAAGTAATATGATAAATACAAAGCCAATTGAAATTAAGTCTACAATCACATAGTCAGTCTCGACAACATTACGAATTTCTTTAACTGATGGCGAGACACCAATAATATGTGCATCACGGGCAAAAGGTTGACGGGCGACAACAGTTTCAACAATATCAACAGCAATTTCCGCCCGCGGTGACTCACTTTCAGTGTTAACAGTAATAATAATGCGTGAATAATGTTCACTTAAAAACTGTGCCTTATATTCTTCGGTAATAAGATTATCCATAATATCGGCAAAAATATCATCAAGGAAATTTTTAATCGTTTGATCTAAATCATCGTAGTTAGGAATATAAGTCTCAATATCACTTAAGTTTGAAAGACTCGTAATTTGTACAACAAAATCTTGATTAGCGCGCTCAAACTCGCGATAAAGCTGTTTAATCATCGCTTTTTCTTGGGCAATATAAGCATCTGCTTCATCGCGTGGTACAAGAATAACCATTAAGTTTTCTTTACCAAACTTCGCTTCAATCCGATTTTTCTCAATTGCCGCTGGTGTGCCTTCGCTCACACTCATCGCTGCTTCACCATACACAAAACTATTATTAGTTTGTGCTAAGTAAGAAGGCACAATTACGAGTAAAAGTATCGCAGGCACAACATAGCGTAATTTTACAATCCATTTAGTGAGTCCACCAAGAAGTGGGAAAAAGCGTTTATGTTTTGTTTTTTCCACAATTTTATCAGTGAGCAAGATTAAACCAGGCATAAAGGTAAAGGTTGAGATAATACTAAGCAAAATNCCTTTAATCATCACCGCCGCGAGGTCAATCCCGATTGTGTAACGCATAAACATCAGTGCTAAAAATCCGGCTGCAGTTGTTAACATGCTCGAGTTAATTGACACAAATGACTTGCGCATTGCCATCACCATTGCATCTTTTTTATCAAGTCCCTCTGCCCTTTCTTTTTGATAAGCATGCAAGAGGAATATGGAATAATCCATCGAGATTGCTAATTGCAAGAGTGAGGCTGTCGAATTCGTTAAAAAGGATACAGACGGGAAAAATAAGTTTGTACCCATATTTACCAAAACAGCGACCCCGACGGCAATTAAAAAGATAATAGGCTCGGCCCAACTTCTGGTAAACACTAATAAAATAAATAAGATGATTGGGACAACAATTACCGTTACCCGCAATACTTCCGATTCAGTTAACTTCTGCGTGTAATAAGCATTAACTGCTGTTCCGCGCATTGCATAAGGTCGCTTGATACCCTCAAGATAGGAGCGGATTTGTTCAATGGCCTTGCCGACAGCGCGACTATGATCTTCTTCCGTAAACACAATTTGCAGCAAAGCACTTTTATCTTTATAAAAAGCGTTAAGCCCCGGAATATTTGCGAAGTCAAAGACACCGGACATCCCATTTTCTTCAGCAATGCGTTGAATATCATTAATCGTATCGCGTTCGACGAAACTATCAATCCACACAACTTCCATCACCGTTGGAATTCTTTTAATTTCATCTTTATACACGAACACTTCTTGTAATGTTTCAACTTTTTCAATCATTACACTAGCTTGACCAGTAATGCCAAACTCTTCTTCCATCACACGTAAAGATTCTTTAACACGCGTATCTTCTGGCAAATATTTTGTCGTGTCGTAATTTATTTTGACATGGGGAATCATAAAAATACTAGCGATTGTTAACGCTATCCAGAAACCGAAAAAGATTACTTTGAAGCGGACGATGAAATTAAATATTTTTTTCATAATGCATTAATCCTATCTTTGACATCTTTAAATAAGAACACATAAAGTAATTTTAAATTAGATACAATATTCTCTGGAGCAGATTTTCGCAAAACAAAAACAGTGCCAGTCGCGATAAAGTGATAAAGTAGGTCAAACATTGGCATTGTAATCTGCGGCAAGTGTGCTTTTACCGTGCGGTAAATAAGACCACGAAAGTTTTGAATAACTGGATCATCTTCTTGCGCTAAATAGTATTCAAGAAAAATAACCGACTCCTTGTGATACTTAGAACATATCGCGGTGAACCGCGTCATAATCGTCGTTAAACAAAGTTCATTGAAATGCGCTTCCGGATTATCGTGCGTTGCTTCAAGTAACTCAACAAGCTTTTCATGTACTGGTTGTACAAGCGTAGTAAATAAGTCATGTTTGCTTTTGTAGTAGCGATAAGTGTTCCCAACACTCATCCCCACTGCCGCTGCTAAATCACGCATTAAAGTTGCTTGATACCCGTTCTTGTAAAAGAGGTCAAGCGCCTCTTTTTGGATTAATGAATTAAGTTCTGGTTTTAAAAGTTGCATAATGTAAACACCTGTTCACTAATATTGTATAGCAATGCTAAAATCGTTGCAAGAAAAAAATAAAAAGCCCATCAAATATGGGCTTTATAATGTAAATAATTAATATTTTATAAGAAATAAATAACAGTAACATCGAGTAGTCTTGCATTAGCCGTAACGACAAGTGAAAGACTAGTAGTGTTATCAGCGTCAAAGTGATATAAAACAGCGTTAGCCGTTTTAAATTGTTGAGCACCTTCGACAACTGGGAAAGCGTCAATTGACTTAACATCTACACCATCTTCTGTATAATTAACACCATGGAAAATAACTTGTTTCATTGTTCCTTGTTCCATATTTAAAGTTAAGACTTGATCTTTATAAATACGAAGTTGTGGGGTTAAGTAGCCGACACCACTATTATTCGGAATATTTCCAACATTTGTACTTGATTCACCAACCTCAACTTTAAACTTGTAAAGATCGCTAAATGCCCATTCAACAATTTCTTTTGATCTTGTTGTTACTTTAAAATCATTAGAGAAAGTGATTTCAGAGCGATGCGCACTACGGTCAACTTTTGGTGCGCCAGGGAATTCTTCTTTTTCTTGAACAGTAAAGCGGAAATAAGTAGCGCTCGGAACAGCTTCATTTTCTTCTACAAAACTAACACCAATCCGTACTTTACCGCTGAAAGCTTCAATACCAAATTCGTGTTCTTCATCAACGATAACTGTGTAATCGGTTTTACCATCATAGAGCGCAACATAATTAGTAAAAGTTGTGGCATCAGCAGTGACGCGCACTACTTCAAATGATTTAAAAACATCAATCCCAAGTTCATCTTCATAACTGCGAACATAAAGATCAGTATTTTGACCAAATCCTGTTGGTGTTAAAACATTCGTGAATACCCACGCTGCATCTATCCCTTCACGAGTGTAGTGCATTCTTATTGATTCAACTGGCCAGCCCTTAAGCGGTGAATAACCAGCAGCGCTAAATCTTTCAGCTTCTGTAATTTCGCTTGTTTCACTACCAGAAGTTTGACTGCTCGATGTATTAGGATCATCACATCCTGTTAAGAGTAAGCCAATTACTCCAATTGCTAACATAAATTTCTTGAGTTTCATACATAACCTCCGCTATCAAGTTATATTATCATACTTCATTTAATATTTTAAATGATAGAGTAAGAAAGCGGATACATTATTACACTTTATATTAAAAAAGCCTATGCAAGCATAGGCTAATTTATGTTTATTTACTAATTAATTTTATTTAACTAGTTCTTTAACGTGGTCAACTTCTTTCATGTCATGCTTACGGGCAATGCCGTGTTTAAGCATTACATCATCAATTAATTCTTGAGCACGTTTAACTGATAAGTCACTGCGGACATATAAGAAGACTGGTACATCTTCATATTGCTTAATACCTTCAGCGGATTTAAGCGGAATCTTACTATCTTTATAGTCTTCTAAATTAAGTGGTAAGTAAAGTTTAAGTCCACTGTTTCCAGAGTTTGTCAAGCGTGCATATAGGACACGACCTAAGCGGAATGAATCCGCGACATTAGAAACACGTGAATTTAAGCCATAACTTAATAAATAGTTTTTAAGTAAGTTATAGTTAGCTTTTGCGGAATCTTCAACCATTTGCATCCGATCTGGGAAGGAAACACGTTCAATTTTCGGTTTTGCTTCAGCTTTTGGCTTAGCAACGACGACCGGTTTTGGCTCTGGTTTCGGTTCTGGCTTTGGTTCAGGTTTCGGCTCTGGTTTTGGTTCAGGTTTAACTTCCACAACCTTTTCAACTTCGCGCACCACAACTTCTTTTTCTGGAACTGGACGCTTGTCGATTTCTTCATTCGCTAATTTACGAATTAAAGCTTCGAGTTTCGGATCTTCTAAATCAAGCTCAACAATAAGTTCTTCTTCCTCTTCGACTTTTTCTTCAGCTTCTTCGACTACTTCAGTTTCTTCAACTTTTTCTTCGACAACTGGTTCTTCTTCTTTTTCTTCAACAACGCGTTCTTCAACTTGTTCATCAATTACAACATATTCATCGTCTAAGTCTTCTTCTAATAATGAAGCAACTTTCTTCGTCCCAGCAGTTTTAAGACCGACAACTACTAAGTGGAGTGAAAGACTAACCATTAAGACGCCAACGACAAAGAAGTAAGCAGTTGCAACTTGCGCTGTTGGTTGACGGAATGCAAGGTCAACATCGGTGTGACTTCCAACTAATAATACTCCTAAAAAGATAGCAATAAGGAATAGGAGTGGCGATAATAAGTTCCAACCACGACGACGATAGTAAAGTAATTTAATCGCCCAAACAAGTGCTAAAANAAGAGCAACACCAAGGACGACTACTGTAGCGACAAAGCCCGCTAAAGACATAAGGTCACCAAAGTTTGGAACAAATAATGATAATAGTACTTCTTTAAATTTCACTAACATTCCTAAAACACCAATCGGGGCACCATCAACCAAGTATACTGTCGAAACAATATGCGCTAATCCGAAAAAGGTTAACATTAAGATTGCAAGAATAAGAGTAAGTACTGCACTAGTGCGTTTTTTCTGCATAATAAAATTGTCCTTTCATTAATTTTAATTACTTTCATAATAATAAAAACACACGCAAATTGCAATAGAAAGTATGCAAAAATGATATATTTTGTTGAAAAATCAGCTATTTTAGCTTATTTTGCATTGCTGTAAGACGTTTTTCAACTTCCTTTGGACCTAAGATTGAAAGCACCTCATACAAATTTAGGCTCTTTTTGCTTAGTACTATTGCTAGACGTAACACTTCTGCACAATCAGCAACATTACCATTATATAATTCTGGATTTGTGCGATATGCTTTGTTATTAATAGCAAANCCATGCTTTTCTGCTACTTTTTTAAGCGAATCAAACCACACACTATTACCCTCACCATATGTAAGTTCAGTTTTAAATGACTCAAGTAAACCAATTAGTGTGTCTTTCGATAACGACTCTTTAAATTCACCAATATCAAAATCTTCATGCATAGCGGCGAATTCATCACTAAAGAAAAACTTAATGGAAGGATAAACCATTGAATAATTGTGATAATCTTTTCGCGGTTTTTCGCCTTCGCGTTCAATATTCAAAATCTGCACAAATAAATCATAATTGTCTTTAATGCGTTTCACTAATTTTTCATTTTTATTATATAGAGCGTATGCGAGATATTCATCCACTACTTCTTTTGCAGTTAATGAAGCAATATATTCACGGGCAAAGAAATTTACTTTTTCAATGTCGAAGAGCGCACCAACAACACTCATCTTACTAATGCTAAAGGGGAATTCACTAAGTGGTTTTTCACGATTTTCTGCCCACCACTCTTCAAAGTTTGAATTAGCGATGCTCATCAAATAAGTAAGAACAGCGTCAACTGGATATCCTAATTCTAAGAAATATGTAACAGCNGCTTCTGGATCACGCCTTTTACTTAATTTCCGTTTATTACCATCATCTAATTTATCNATTGTTGGTAAGTGTGCATAACGCGGTTGATTAAATTTAACTGCTGCAAACATTTCTAAATGTAATGGGACACTACTAATCCATTCTTCACCACGTGAGACGAGTGTTGTACGCATAAAGTGATCATCACAAACATGGGCAAAGTGATATGTCGGTAATCCGTCACTTTTTAAGATAACAATATGTTGGTCATTTTCAGCAATTTCAATCGTACCTTTTACTTCATCATCAAATGTCACACGATTTTCATGATTTCCTTTGCTTCTAAANCGAATAACATAAGGAACGCCTGCTTCAATTTTAGCGATCGCTTCATCNGCACTTAATTTACTACATGTTGCGTAATGTCCGTAATAACCAGAGACTACTTTACTAGCTTCTTGTGTTGCACGTAAAAGCGCTAAATCATCAGTAGTGCAAAAACAAGGGTAAGCTAAATCGTCCTTAATCATTTGTTTAATTACTGTTTTATAAATAAGAGCACGTTCACTTTGTTTATATGGGCCGTAGTCTCCTAATTCACTATCACCTAAGTAGCCTTCATCAGGGTATACTTTAAATATTTTCATTTCATTAAGTAAATTTTCACCAGCGCCTGCAATTTCACGTTTTGTATCAGTGTCTTCAAGTCTTACAAAGAACACCCCACCACTGCGGTGCGCAACAGTGCGAGAAACTAAAGCCGCAAATAAACTACCAGTGTGTAAAAATCCTGTAGGTGAGGGGGCAAATCGTGTAACTTCGGCACCATCTTTTAAACTACGATGCGGATATCTTTCTTCTAAATCGGCAATTGTTGTAGTAATTTCTGGAAATATAATATTCGCTAATTTTTCTCTGCTCATAATTAACCTCTTTTAACACATATAAATATACCATACTATGTATATTTTTCATCAATTTTACTAATTTATAAGGACATTAATTGAATAAATTTCATAAGAGTGATAATATAATCAAGCACGCAGGTGTAGTTCAATGGTAGAACACTACCTTGCCAAGGTAGATACGCGGGTTCGATTCCCGTCACCTGCTCCATCTAACTAGAATAGGTCTGATACACTAATCAGGCCTTTTTTGTACTTAAATTTAGCCAAAACATCGGAAAAATGCTAATTATTAGTCGATTTTCAAGCTTTTTTAGCACAGTCGGGTCAATAAGGAGT
>JGI24707J26582_10003999_pt1 | contig 10368 bp, 8 predicted proteins | sample BioPla1DNA1_FD_26582 | JGI IMG/M metagenome (IMG submission 26582) | reverse complement strand
ATTTGGAGAGTTAGAAGCTGAAGCTACTGCAACAGATAATGGTTTTGAAGTTGTAGTACCGCTTGAGGCTGAGTCAGGTTCAGTAGTAATGGTAATGACTAATGGTGAAGAGGTAGAAGTTGGTGAAATAACTATATCTGCTATTGACTTTGCAGTTCTTGTAGGAGTTAATGCAGAAGTTACGGTTGAAGCTGGGTCACTTTTTGAATCTACAATATTCAATGCAAACCAATTAGTTGAGGTTAGAGTAAATGGTGAAGAAGTAAAGTATGTAACTATTGAAGACAAAATATATCTTTCAGCAGGTTACTCAGTAGGTCTGGCTACTATAACTTTAATATCATCTAATGGAATAGAAGCTGATTTTGAAATAACCGTTTATTCTGCAGATGTTCTTGAAGCACCTATTTGGGATAAAGGGCCTCTTGAGATTACTTGGAATGATGGTGGTCGTGTTGTTTTAAAAGCCAGTGATTTTGAGAATGTTCCTGCAGGAAGTATCTTACGCTTTTATTTTATGGACATAGATGGTGCTTGGGGACAAGCTCAAATAAATAATGGTGATTGGAAAGAATTATACCCTACTTTAGTTCCATCTGATATCGAAGAGTATAACTGGTGGGATATAAAGGATACTGAGCGTGTATATGACATCGAGTTAACTGCTGGGTTGCTTAATGATATAAATGAGAATCAAGCAACAGAAGGAGATTTTGAAGGAGCTGGAATAATTATTCAAGGAAGTGATCTTATATTTTCTAAAGTAACTTTAATTATAGATTACTCAGGACCAGAGACAATTTGGGAAGATGTATTTGAAAACTTTGGATGGGCTGGTAATCAAGATTTAGCTTGGGGTGGATTTGATTGGTCAACTGTTAAAGCTGGACAAACACTATACTTCACTTTTAGTGTTAAAGATGGCGAAGATTGGGGATGTATTTCACTAAGACATGGTGAAGGATGGGGTAATCTACCTGGTGATGTAGCTTCTCAAATTGATTTCGGAGCTGGAGATAATAGCTGGTCATTAGAGTTAACACAGGAGATTATTGATGATTTAAACGCTAATAGCGGTTTAGTTATCACAGGTGAAAATTTAACTATTACAAAAATAGGATTAAAATAAATCACTAAAATAAATTTCTTAAAAGGGAGGCTGTTTTCAGTCTCCCTTTTTTACTAAAGAGATATGAAAAAAATAATCTGGAACTGGAATATGGTCTATTATTTTCTCAATAAATGGGAAGTTATGACACAAAATTTATTTAACTATCCGATTCTACTTTTATTACGAAGTGATAAGGTGAGAAAATTATATGCTAAAAGAGGGGTGGAAAATCCTGAAGAGGTTGTTAAAAGTGCTGTTAATAATCCTGAAACAGGTGCAAATAGTCTTATTGTCGGTATTCATATGGGAGTTCTTTTAGTAATGTTAGAGTATAGTATTTTTAATTTTATTCAGGTACTTATTGGAAAATATTTGATACAATACTTTTTTAAGAATATTATGTCGTTTGTGTTTTTCATAATTACTTTTTTACTACCAGCAGGCATTATAAATTATTTCCTTCTATACAAAAAAGATAAATATCTAACATATTTCAAAAAGTTTGATAAAGAATTTAAAAATGAGAGTTGCAAATATGCGTGGAGAAGTTTTTTTATTGTTTTATTGTTTTATTGTTTTATTTATTATTAGTAATTAGTTTTATGACTTTGATTAAAAGTAATATGAGCTGAAAATAAAATAAAACATTGTAATTTATTAAATTATAAAGCCGGACAAGTTTCGGGCTTTTTTATAAACAAGATTTTAAGTTGCTTTTTACTATAAGAAAAAAAGAGTTCTTTGTGTAAATCTTTGTGAAGATTATAGTAAGGAAATAAGATACAATAATATTTTTTATTATATAATGACTAAATAATCAAAGTGAGAAATAAATCTTTTAATTGATAACATAAATGCTAGATTTTGTATATTTGTTTATATAACAATAATGACAAATTAATAGAACAAGTAATTTTTATATACCCACCTTAAACCTTATTAATTATAAAAATGAATTTTAAAAATTTAGTTTTACACATAAAAGAAACAAATGACTTTCTGCAGCAAAATGCTATAAAAGCAGTCAACATACGTTTGACGTTGAGAAATTGGCTAATAGGCTTCTATATTGTAGAATTTGAACAAAATGGTAGTGATAGAGCAGAATATGGTGCAAAGTTGCTTAAAGAGATATCCAAGAGTACTAATATAAAAGGGCTTTCAGAAACAAATTTGAAATTATGTCGTCAGTTTTATAATGTATATCCTCAAATTTCTGGATTGATAACCCAAGAATTTAAAAATATGCTTCCTACCGATTTTTTGTCTAAAAATCCAATTGGTCAGTTATCGACTGACCAATTTCAAGAGGCTAATTTTGATGACGTTGTGGATAGTTGGGCATTGAGTGATGAGCTTCAAAACAAGCATTTACGCCAACTCTTTTTCGCTACCTCATTTACACATTTTGTAGAACTTATGAAAATTGAGGATAGCACCAAAAGACGTTTTTATGAGTTATTGATTTTGAAAACTCAAGTAAGCGTAAAAGAACTCAAAAGACAAATTGAAACACTTACTTATGAACGTATTGGATTATCACAAAATCATCAGAGTTCATTTGACGAAATGGTGAGTAAAATACGTCCACAACAAGTAGTTGATTTAGTAAAGTCGCATTACTTTTTTGAATTCTTAAATATAGAGCAATCGCATTTAATTGAAGAAAGTGAATTAGAACAAGCGCTCATTTCACATTTACAACAATTTATTACAGAGCTTGGGAATGGATTTTGTTTTGAGGCACGGCAAAAGCGTGTCTTAATAGGTGATGAATACTATTTTATTGACTTAATCTTTTATCATCGTATTTTGAAATGCCACGTTTTAGTAGAATTAAAAACTGAAATTGCCAAGCATGAACATATTGGACAATTAAAAACTTATTTGCATTATTATAAGAAGAACATACAAGAATCTAACGATAATCCTCCTGTTGGCATTCTACTTGTTACTAACAAAAATCAGACATTAGTTGAATATGCTATTGCTGATAGCGATTTAGATATCTTTGTAAGTAAATACCAACTACAATTACCTGATAAAGCGAAATTAGAAGCATTTATAAATAATGAATTAAAAAGAACATAATAGCAATTACAATATCATTTTTTGCGACTTTGCTCTTGTTAAATTGTTCTATATGAGGAGAAAAACTTTATAATTGGATAGAAACAAAAATGGAGAATTAAACAATGAGAATTTATAATTATTTATTTTACAAATCATATCTTTTGGCACAACGCTCAAGGAATTTTGATGATACATATGTTAGAAATACTCATAAACTTGTTCAATTATTAGATAAATCAAAATTTTTAGTTTCGCCATCAGAAACATCAGAAAGCATTATTACTTATAAATTAAAACCAGAAGGCATTGATGATTGGGCAGAAGTGCAGCTTGATTGGTTCTCATCAGATTGTTTAAGTTGTGAATTGAATGAAATTGCTAAAGTTTTTTCAAAAGAAAGTGGGAAAATTGTAGGAAGGTATATTTTGCCTGTTGAAGATGTTTATATATTGATAACTGGTGAGGATTTTGACAATGAAGAAGCAAGTAGAATAGCTGCTGGAGGATTTATAATTTTAGAAGTAGTACAAGTTGGCAAAGTATTTAAGTTAGTAAAAGGAGCTAAAGTGTTTTCTAAAACAGGCAAAGCTGTTAATGTTTCAAAAAGAGTTGTGAAGCTATTTGCTAAAGAGGTTTCAAAAGAAGCTGCTCTTGATATGTCAATTCAGTTTTTTGTTAATCTTATTAATGAAATAATTCAAAATCCTGGTAGTGATGGTTTTGATTTAGCTATAAATGCATTTACTAAAATTGATGTTAAAGATGCTGTTGTTACAGGAATGATTGATTTTGCGTCTATGGATAATATAACTCAAACATCTTTTGATTGTGCTTTACGTATTTTTAGACAGTTTGAAAATGAAGGTGAAGCATCAATGCTTGGTTTAGTAAAAGGCGGTGTAGATTGCTTTATTATTAGTGCAGTTAGATATTCGTTTGGGAAATTAAAAAATACAGAACAAATTAATAAATTAAGTAAAGCAATTACTGATGCAAAAAACTTTGATGTTATTATAAATAAGTTATCGGAAATAATGACAGCAGAATCTGTCGAAAAATATATACAAACGTTAATAGAATATGGTTTGTTAAAAGGAGTTGATAACATATGGGATTAAACAATAATAAAAAATTTAAATCAAAAAAAACATATATTATTCATTTTATAATATATATCATAGGAATTACTTTTGGTATATGGATATTGTTTTTTTTAATAAACTTGACAGAGCAAGAAGTAATTGATATATTCTTATCACAAGAATTAATTGGAAGTGCAAAACAAAGAGGTGCACAAGCTTTGCAAAGATTTATAATTTATAATTTTGGAAAAAGAGGATTGTTATTAATAATGTCTCTTATAGTAATAGGTATTTTTTATGAGATGCTTAAAGAATTTGCTGAATATCTTCGATTTATTAAAAAAACAAAGCTTTTCAAACAAGGCTTAGTAAATAATTTAGATGATGATTTTCCACGACAAAATGTTTTTAAGTTTATATATAGAAAAATTGTAAAAGAAAAATCATATAAAAAAACCAATAAAGAAAAGATTGAAGCGATGAAAAACTCTAAGCTTTATAAAAGAATGTATAAAGAATAAACTTGTTAGATAAAACATTTTGATTATTTTCAAGTTTTAAATTATTCATCAAAACCATGCATCGAATATTATCCATATCATTTTTGTTTTTTGCTATGTGGTTTTGCACATTAACCTCACTCAGCCAAGTCCACAATTTTTAAAGTTGAAAAGTGAGAGTTGAAAGTTGGGTCTAAGCCCAATCTCGTCGAAGGCGAGGATGAAAACTGAAAGTTAAAAAAGTATATAAACTTTTTATTATCTTTAAACTAATAACTAAATCATATAATTTGTGAGTAAAGCAATATTTACCGCAAAGTCGCAAAGTACGCAGAGGGTAGATGAGAATGATTTTGTATGAAAAAATTCAGACTCAAGATTGTAATAGATATAGTTAGTTATTTTATACCGTCAATATAATGATTGTATATGCTATTTAAATTTATTATATTTGATATAACATATAAACTTGATTAATGCACGATAATAAATCAAATATTAATGTTGATAAGATAGTAAAGCATTGGATTGAGACATCGGATGATGACTTCAACACTATGTTGGCTCTATTTAACTCTAAATCATTTAGCTGGGCATTATTTCTCGGACATATTTCAACAGAGAAATTACTAAAAGCTTTATATGTAAAACGATTTAGAAAACATGCTCCTTTTACACACAATTTGTACAGATTAGGAGAATTAATTGGATTAGATATGTCAGACGAGCAATCAGATTGGCTTGATGAGATTACTTCGTTTAATTTAAATGCAAGATATGATGATTATAAAAAAGAATTTTATAATATATGTACTCTCGAATATGCACAGAATTGGATTGAGAATATAAAAACTATTCGGACATGGATAAAAGAGATGTTTTAGATATTGCAGTTAGATATGCCAATGCTGTAAAGTTGAAATATGACTTTGTGAAAATAATTCTTTTTGGTTCCTATGCAAAAGGTAATTTCAATGAAGATAGTGATATCGATATTGCTGTTATTTTAAAAGACTACAATAGTCTGAATGAAATACAGCTTGATTTAATGCGTTTAAGAAGGAAAATAGACAGTAGAATTGAGCCACATCCGTTTAGAGAAAGGGATTTTAACATCTCAAATCCTGTTGTAAATGAGATTATAAAATACGGACAAGATATAAAATGAAAAATCTGTCTTTACTCCCTCATCTCTTAAGACGAGATTGGGTTGAGACCCAACTTTCAGTTTTCATCTTTCAGTTTTTATCTAATTATAACTACAATTTCAACGTAAGTCTAAACCCAAAATTATCATATTTCCCATCTGTAAAACCAATAAACGCACCAGCTTCCATAAATACAAAAATCTGGCTAATACTATACCCAGCTTGTACGTGATGAGGTTTATAGGGCGTATGAAGATAATTCAAATGTAGGTTCTCATTCCATAATGTTTGGCTAATTAATGGCAAATTCTTTAAAAACAGCCAAGGAGAACTGTGTGTAACACTTCCCTGAACATACCATCTGTTTGTAGATGTGGAGTAGTAATCTGCAGTTAAAAACAGTTCATTTAAAGGCTCAAAAAAGAAATAATCGTTAGCTCCTTTAAAGTGTTTAAATCTTGAAAAATGAACACTGTTATTTTGCAAGAATCCACCACTCGCTACTTTCCATGACCACGTTGGAGCAAACATATTTTCCTCTCTTTTATATACTTCAGCTTCCATAAAAAGATATTGGTTATCAGTATTTAAAATCTTATCTGAATATTCAATATGAGCAACAAATGTTGGATAATTTGAATAGAGCATTTTTTTCTGACCGTTTTCAATTTTGTAGTAATATCGTGGCGTATATTTCAAAGTCATCTCTGTAATAAATGCTTTTTGGTTTGTAAATGCTTCACTATAAATGTTAGACCATTGTTCTACTTCACTATTATCTATATATTTTTTATTCTTGTAGAGTAATGAAAAATTAGTATTGTTTGAAAGTTCATAATATTTATAAAAAGATGCACCTAAATGAAACTCAAGACCATTTGCAATATCAATTTGGTTATTAATCAAAATCTTATTCTCCTTATACCATTTCGTATAATTGTCTTTGAATAGTAGAGATGAAACACTATTTGACCAAGGATTAATCGCTTCCTTTTCTTTAAAATCCTTGCTTCCACTTTCAGCAAAAAGTGTAACTGTTCCTCGCCTGTTTAGTGCATAATTTTGTTGAATTAATATATGTCCACCAAAATCTTTTCTACTAAAAGCATAGTCTCCTTTAATATTAAAAATAAATCTATGCGTATCGTTAAAAAAGTATCTAAACCTTAATCTTTGATGATACTTTAATCCATCAACTGAGTTAAACGAAAGGCCTTTAAAGTCAATTAGTCCATTGTATCTAAGTCTATCATTGTTTTTTTCATAAATACTACCAGCCCAAATAAAAGTTGATAATAAATTTGATTTTTTCTTTTTGTCAGTAGTGTCATTTACAGCAACATTTGGTTGATAACTCTCTTTTTCAAAAGATTTTTGTTCATCTTTTGTTAATGGAATTGGTCTTAATTGCTCCCAATTTTCAATTCCGCTTTTTATAGTAGAGTCATCCACATCAATTTTATAAGTGCCAACAATTTCCAACGAAGTCTCTCTCTCTCTTTCTCTCTCTTTTATCGATTTCTGTGTAAGGCTTACTAATTTATTCATATCTCTGTTTGTAAGCTCTTCTTTTTCAGAAATCTCCTTTATTTTTTGTTCTGTTTTAGAGAGTTCTTCCTCCTCCTCTTCGATAATATCCTCTTCTTTATTCTCAAATATTTTAGCAGCAGCAATAATAGTTGGTGTTAAAATGTCACTCTCTTCAACAATATTATTATATTTTACTGATGCTACATATCGTGCATTAGCCGCAGTCCCTATCATCGAGGCTGTTATGTTGAAAGTGTGATTTATTGGCAGCCAAATATGATTTTTAATGGGTGCATAGACCTGTTTTATATTAACATCTCCATATAAGGTAGTTAGTGTCAGATCAAGAGAGTGAATGCTCCACAACTCGTCAATCATATATAGTTCTCCTTTGACTAATTGCTGACTTTTTCTTCTTGGTATAACTTCAATTTTATTAATAATTTGCCCTGCATCTTCTGTATATCCAATATATCTAAACTTGTAATGCCTCATAGCTTGTGACGATAGTGGAGAAATAAACATCTCATTTGAAGATGAATAAAAGTTAGAATTCATATAAGGCACTGGAGAGTTAAAGCTCGGTATATCAAAGTTCGTTTGAGTATGCTTTACAGTGTGTTTAAATGAGTCGGGTGCTGTATATTCTATTTCATTAAATGACTCTATACTGTAAGCTTTGCCAATCTCTAACTTTGTATTATTAAGTTCTTTTTCAATTTGTCTTCTAATAACTCTTGGTATTTTCTCAATTTGCAATGTTCCTCTAAGATATATATCTGCATTATATTTCTTAATTTGCCTTGCGTGATAAGGTGACATTGCAATTGCTTTTCTCATTATTGGATATGCTGGGTCTTCGCCGCCAGACATTATTTTTACTTCACTAATTTGAATTGATGCTGGTAATAATTTAATATTATGCTCTAGAGTTTTATCTGCAGTAAAGGTAACTTCATACTCTTGTGTTGTAAATCCTAATGATAGATATGAAATTATATGCTTACCAGGAGATAGTTTTAACTCATATTCTCCATCATAATTTGTAGAAGTTCCAAGTTGTTGGCCTTTTACAATAATAGATGCCCCTGGAAGTGGTTCTCCCAAATCATCAATGATAGTACCTTTTAGTACCCCTTTTGATTCATCAGCTTGCTGTAAAGAGAAAATATTTAATAATAATGCAAAAACAATAGTAATAAAGTTCATTTTTAAAAATAAAAGATTAATTAATTCTAAAATTGCAATACAAAGAGTAATAAATAAATAAAAACATTAGCTTTGTAGTTTAGAGAAAAGTATATATCGTTATACTTATATATCTTAAATTAGATACAAAGTAAAAATAATTTTTATCTATATAAAATAAATAGATATAAGTTTAAAGGAAAATTTAAAATAATTGCTATGCCTGTTATTTCCAATCGTGGGACAGTAATGCCTGCGTCACCTATTCGCCGCTTAACGCCTTTTGCAGATAGTGCAAAGAAAAGGGGCATCAAGGTGTATCATTTGAATATTGGTCAACCAGATATAAATACCCCAGAAGTTGCTATAAAAGCAATGAATAACCTGTCGATGAATATTATTGAATATAGCCATTCGTCAGGAAATATCTCTTATCGTGAAAAACTTGCAAAATATTATCAAAGCATTGGAATTGACGTGGATAGTGATCAAGTAATGGTGACAACTGGTGGTTCAGAAGCTATTTCACTAAGTTTTCTTAGCTGTATGGATGTTGGGGACGAGGTGATTGTACCAGAGCCATTTTATGCAAATTATTACGGGTTTGCTTCATCAACTGGTATTAAGGTTGTTCCATTAACATCAACAATTGATGATGGATTTGCACTACCCTCGTTTTCAGAAATTGAGAAATTAATAACAGCAAGAACAAAGGCGATATTTATCTGTAATCCTAATAATCCAACAGGATATTTATATACAAAAGAGGAGCTTGAACAGCTAAAAGAAATCGTAATAAAACATAATTTATACCTTTTGTCAGATGAGGTTTATAGAGAGTTTTGTTACGATGGACAGCAACATACATCAATAATGGAGCTTGAGGGGCTAGAGAAACATGCAATTATGATTGATTCTGTCTCTAAGCGATTTAGTGAGTGTGGGTTAAGAATAGGGATGTTGGTTACTCGTAATAAAGATATATTATCAACAGCATTGAAATTTGCACAAGCAAGATTGAGCCCTCCGTCATTGGGCCAAATTGCTGCAGAAGCATCACTTGATACTCCTCAAGAATATTTTGAAAAAGTAAATAAAGAGTACAACAAAAGAAGAGATTTTTTAGTTGAAGAGTTAAATAAAATTCCTGGTGTTTATACGCCAATGCCAAAAGGAGCATTTTATACTGTTGCAAAGTTACCAGTTAATGATGCNGANGAGTTTTGNCANTGGGTGCTTAGAGATTTTGACTATGAAAATCAGACAATAATGATGGCTCCAGCCTCCGGTTTTTATATCACACCAAACAAAGGTAAAGATGAGGTCAGAATAGCTTATGTTTTAAATGTAGAGGAACTTGAAAAAGCAATGCTTGTTTTAAGAAAAGCACTGGAGGCATACCCAAATAAAACCATCTGATATTTTAAATATTATATGAGAAGGTTATTTTTAAGTTTGTTATTTCTGTTTCCTTTTATAGTATCTGCAGTATCACAAAGCAATAAAAATCCAAAATTTGTAATGTTTATTGTTGTTGATGGATTGGATAATAATACATTTAATATCTTGCAGCAAAAACTGCCAAATGATGGTTTTAGAAAGATTGTAAGTGAGGGACATAGATATATGTCACTTGTATCATCCGATTTTGCAGGATATCACGGCACACAAATCTCAACATTTTTAAGTGGTACTACTCCAGAAAAACACGGAATAATTGGGAAAAAATGGTACGA
>JGI24707J26582_10003997_pt1 | contig 10370 bp, 8 predicted proteins | sample BioPla1DNA1_FD_26582 | JGI IMG/M metagenome (IMG submission 26582) | reverse complement strand
ATTATTCTTTTTTAGAGAGCAGGTGGCTGGTGTAAACCTGTAAAGGTAATTTTTGAAAATCATCTACAAGTTGCTTTGCTGAAAGAAAGAAATTTTTATTAGGCAAAGCCGGTTAAGCCGTTATATTAATTAAGTGATTTATGTAATATATAAATTTTTGATTTTATTCAAATGGTATTAATGTAAACTTAGAATCATTAATGATTTTGGATTTATATATTAATAAATAATGTGGGTGGTACCGCGTGAGTTAAACTCTCGTCCCTTTTTTGGATGAGAGTTTTTTAATTGAAATTTAGATTAAAGTTTAAATTATAAATGGAGGTATAGATATGTCAGTTGATTATGGAAAAACACTAAATTTACCAAAGACGGAATTTCCCATGAGGGGAAATCTTCCTCAAAAAGAACCAGATTTTTTAAAGAAGTGGGATGAAATGAATATTTATAAAAAACAGCTTGAAAAAAATGAAGAAAAGCCTGTTTTTATCCTGCACGATGGACCTCCTTATGCAAATGGAGGAATACATCTTGGAACTTCTTTAAACAAAATTTTAAAGGACATAGTTATAAAATACTATAGTATGAAGGGATACAAAACACCTTTTACTCCAGGATGGGATACTCATGGACTTCCTATTGAACAAAGGGCAATAAAGGAATTAGGGTTAAAAAGGCATGAAGTGGGTGCTGTAAAATTTAGAAACGCATGTAAAGATTTTGCTTTAAAATACTTAGATGTTCAAAGAAACGCTTTTAAAAGGCTGGGAGTACGTGCTGATTGGGATAATCCTTATATAACTCTAGAGCCAGAATTTGAAGCAAAGCAAATAGAAGTATTTGGGGAAATGGCAAAAAACGGTCATATTTATAAAGGACTAAGACCTGTTTATTGGTGCCCTGAATGTGAAACAGCACTTGCAGAGGCGGAAATAGAGTATCTAGAAGATACCACTACATCTATATATGTTAAATTTAATGTTAAGGATGATAAGGGTAAATTTAAATCAATAACTGAAAATTTAAATGATATTTATTTTGTAATTTGGACCACAACTACTTGGACATTGCCTGGAAACCTGGCTATAAGTTTAAATGCTGAATTTGAATATGGTGTAGTAAAGGCTAAAAATGAATATTATGTGATAGCAGAAGAATTAATAGAAGATGTTATGAAGGTAGCAGAAATAGAAGAATATGAAGTGGTTGGAAAGTTTAAGGGAGAGGATTTAGAGGGAATTTTGTGTAAGCATCCTTTCTTAGACAGAGACTCAGTAATAATAACAGGGGATCATGTAACTTTAGAGGCTGGTACTGGTTGTGTTCATACAGCTCCAGGACATGGTGCAGAGGACTTTGAGGTGTGTAAAAAATACGATATTCCGGTAATTGTTCCTGTTGACGATAAGGGACATCTTACCGCTGATGCAGGACAGTTTGCAGGACTTTATTATGAAAAGTCAAATGCTGCTATTATAGAACAGCTAAAACAAACAGGTCATCTTTTGGCTTCAGAAAAAATAGAACACCAATACCCACATTGTTGGAGATGTAAAGACCCTATAATTTTTAGAGCAACAGAACAGTGGTTTGCCTCTATAGATGGTTTTAGAGATGAAGCAATAAAAGCTATTGATACAGTAAAATGGGTTCCTGATTGGGGTAAGGAACGAATAACAGCAATGGTAAGAGACAGAGGAGATTGGTGTATTTCAAGGCAGAGAATATGGGGAGTTCCAATACCTATATTTTACTGCAAAGAATGTAAAAAAGAGCTTATAAATGATCAAACTATAGAAGCTGTAGCAAAACTCTTTAAAGAAAGAGGTTCTAATGCATGGTATGAAGTGGATTCAAAGGATATTATACCTGAAGGCATTAAATGTGAATGTGGATGTAATGAGTTTGAAAAAGAACAGGATATAATGGATGTGTGGTTTGATTCAGGTTCTACCCATGCAGCAGTTTTAGAAACTTTTGAGGNCTTGCACTCTCCAGCGGATATGTATTTAGAAGGAAGTGACCAGCATAGAGGGTGGTTCCAGTCTTCACTTCTTACTTCTGTTGCAACTAGAGGAAGAGCACCATATAAAATTGTTTTAACTCACGGGTATGTTGTTGATGGTGAAGGAAGAAAGATGTCTAAGTCTTTGGGTAATGGAATTGACCCAGAAGATGTAATAAAAGAATATGGGGCTGATATTTTAAGGCTTTGGGTTGCATCTTCAGATTATAAAAGTGATATTAGAATTTCAAAGGATATATTAAAACAGCTTTCTGAAGTTTATAGAAAGATCAGAAATACAAGTAGATTTATCCTTGGAAATATAAGTGATTATGATCCTAACAAAGATATGGTAGAATACGACAAATTATATGAACTTGATAAATGGGCATTGATGAAACTCAACAAACTGATAAAAGTGGTGGATGATGCATATAGTAAATATGAATTTCATTTGATGTTCCATGCAATTCATAATTTCTGTGTTATAGATATGAGTAACTTCTATCTTGACATAATAAAAGACAGACTTTATACTTCAAAAGCAGATTCTGTAGGTAGAAGGGCTGCACAGACTACTATGTATGAAATATTAGATTCTTTAGTTAAAATACTAACTCCAGTGCTTGCTTTTACAAGTGAGGAAATCTGGCAGTATATGCCTCATAAAGAGGGGGATGATGCTGAAAGTGTGCAGCTAAATTACTGGCCAGCTCAAAATCCAGTCTATGACAATAAGGAACTAGAAGAAAAGTGGGCAAAAATAATAAGAGTTCGTCAAGTAGTTTCAAAAGCTTTAGAAATTGCAAGAGCAGAAAAACTAATTGGACATTCATTAAATGCTAAAGTATCCATATATGCAGATGAGTCCAATTATGATTTCTTAAAATCAATTGAAAAGGATTTAATTACCATATTTATTGTATCTGATNTAGAACTTATAAATTCAGTAGAAGTAGAAGGAAAGTTCTATGAAGATGATGAATTTAAAGGAATAAAGGTTGTAATTTCTCAAGCAGAAGGGGAAAAATGTGAAAGATGCTGGATGATTAGCAAAACAGTTGGAAAAGACCAGGAACATCCTAGCATTTGTGACAGATGTAAAACTGCAATTGAATAATAGATGGTTTTTATATAAAACAATATGACCACATTTTTAACATGTGGTCATATTGGATATATATTTATAAAGGTGGAGTGTTAAAAAGTGATAAAGTTAAATATTGATTTAGGTCAAAGAAGTTATCCTATTTATATAACAACTAATTATGATGGAATAGGAAAAACCATTGATGATGCAGCACTTAAAGGAAAGCTAGTTTTAATTACAGATACCAATGTGGACAGCTGCCAGGCAGATGAGTGTATGAAAGCTTTTGAAAGTTCTGGCTTAGATGTTGAAAAATTTGTAATAGAAGCTGGAGAAAAGAATAAAAACCTTGATACAATAAGGGAAATCTATAATTTTTTAATTACTCTTAAACTAGATAGAAATGCTACAATTATAGCATTAGGTGGAGGGGTAGTAGGTGATATTACAGGGTTTGTAGCTGCCACCTTTTTACGAGGAGTTAATTTTGTGCAAATACCAACAACTCTTTTGGCACAGTCTGACAGCAGTGTGGGAGGAAAGGTTGGAGTGGATTTTAAAGGGCATAAAAACATAATAGGTTCCTTTTACCAGCCTAAATTAGTATATATTAATGTTAATTCACTTAAAACTCTCCCAAAAAGAGAACTTTGCTCAGGACTTGGAGAAGTTGTAAAACATGGTATCATAAAAGATGAAGAGTTTTATGAATATATTGATGAAAATGCTGAAAAAATTTTAAATTTAGACCAAAGGGTATTGCAGTATATTGTAAAAGTAAACTGTTCCATTAAAGGAAGTGTTGTTGAAAAAGATGAAAAAGAAAGCGGCCTTAGGGCAATTCTTAATTTTGGCCATACTATAGGTCATGCAATTGAAACGGTGATGGATTTTAATTTACTGCATGGTGAGTGTGTTTCTTTAGGAATGGTAGGTGCTTTTAGGCTAGCAAACTATCTTGACCTTATTGATGATACAACCACTGAAAAAGTTAAAACAACTTTGGAAAAAATAGATTTACCTGTTAGCCTTAAAGGTATTGATGTAGACAAGGTATATAATCAAATGTTTTATGATAAAAAAATTGTTGGAGATAAACTAAAATTTATTTTACCAAGGAAAAAAATAGGAGAAGTAATCCAGTGTACACTAGAAGATGAAAAATTAATTAAAAAGGCTATTGAAAGCCTGGGTAATTAAAGCGAGGTTTTAGCTATGGATAAAAATAGAGTGGCTGTTTTAGGAATAGTAACTAACAATCGTGAAGAAACTTCTAAAAAAATAAATAATATACTAAGTGATTTTGGCCATATAATTGTAGGCAGGATGGGTATTCCCTACAAAGAAAAAGGTGTATCGGTTATTTCTATTATTGTAGATGGTACCAATGATGAAATTGGAGCATTAACCGGAAAGTTAGGAAATATTAATGGTGTAAGGGCAAAGGTTGCCATTACTCATTAGAAGTCTTTAAGGTTTGTAGAGCTTAATTTTTAATTTAATAAAAACTCTTTAAGACTTAAAACTTTTAGGTCTTAAGGAGTTTTATAGTTTTAAAAGAAAAGCGGAAAATAAAAAGTTTAAAATAGATGGGGATGTGTATATATAAGTTGAAAGGAAGTGAGTGTGTGAAGGGGAAATTTTATTTGATATTNGCTAAAAACAGTGGGCAAATGCTTTTAATAAACAGNCTTTTGAGGGAAAAAGGAATAGAAACAGATTTAGTTCCAGCCCCGCCAGAATCAGGTACAGTGTGTGCTATAGCTATAAAAGTAGAGGATGTAAATGTTGAAAAGTCAAAAAATATAATTTCTGAAAATGAAATTGAAATAAGAGGCATATATGAAGACAAAAAAATGAAGCTTCAAGGTCTTATTGACAGAAAACTTGGGGCATCGGTATCAAAAGAATTTTTAGATATTTTAAAAAAGATTGAAAATGGAGATGAACTTTTAGAAAAAGAAATTGTATACCTTCTTTCAACTGAAAATAAAAAAGAAATTGATGGGATTTATGCTGCNGCAGACAGAATAAGGAGAGAGGCAGTGGGAAATGTATTAGAAATAAGAGGTGCTATAGAATTTTCCAACTACTGCAGTAAAAAGTGCAAATACTGTGGAATAAATGCACAAAACAAAATTAAAAGGTATAGAATGAATGAAGAGGAAATAATGGAAGTTGTAGAGTATTTGAATAAAATAGGCCTAAGGACAGTGATACTTCAGTCAGGAGAAGACCACCATTGGGGAACTGAAAGGCTTGTAGAGCTTGTAAAAAGAATAAAAAAAGCAACTGGCATGAGAATTACTTTAAGTGTTGGAGAAAAATCTTTTGAAGAATATGAAAGTTTAAAAAAAGCTGGTGCAAACAATTTTCTATTAAAAATTGAGACAACAAACAAAAAACTTTTTGAAATGATTCATCCAGATGGAAATTTTGATTTAAGGCTTAAATGTTCTAAGTGGCTAAAAGAATTAGGTTATATAAACGGTTCAGGCAACATTATTGGAATTCCTGGTCAAACTATAGAGGATATTGCAAGGGATATAATATATTTTAAGGATATGGGTATAAATATGATAGGAATAGGTCCTTTTATTCCTGCAAAAGGTACTGCTTTTGAAAATATACCCCATGGTGATATTGACCTTACTCTAAGAACCATGGCAGTTACAAGAATTGTATGTAAAAAAGTATACATACCATCAACTACAGCTTTGGCTTCTTTAGATAAAGACGCTCAAGTGTGGGCTTTAAATGCAGGTGCAAATACCATTATGCTAATTAACACTCCAGTAAAATATAGAACAAATTATAAAATTTATGATGATAAAAATATGGTTGATATTGATGCTGCTATTTATGCAGCAGAAAAAGCGGGGTTGAAGCTTCCTAAATATCTAAATTTAACATCTAATTTGTAGAGGTGGGTAATATGATTTATCTTGACAATGCTGCAACTTCATATCCAAAGCCAAGAAGAGTTTATGAAGAAATGCTCTGGTGTATGGAAAAGTATTGTGCAAACCCTGGCAGAGGGGGACATAAAATGTCTCTTGAGTCGGGGAAGGCTGTATTTAAAACTAGAGAGGTTATTTCTAATTTTTTTAACATAAAAAATCCTATGCAGCTTGTGTTTACTAAAAATGCTACAGAGGCAATTAATATTGCAATAAAAGGTGTTTTAAAAGAAGGAGATCATGTGATAACCACATGTATGGAGCATAATTCTGTAATAAGGCCCTTAAAGTCTTTAGAAAAGGGAAATGTTATTGAACTTACAATTGTACCGGGGAATGAATTTGGTGAAATAGATCCACAAGATATTAAAAAGGCAGTAAAAAGTAACACAAGGCTTATAGTATCTACTCTNTCATCTAATGTAAATGGAATTATAATGCCGGTTAAGGATATTGGGGTAATTGCAAAGGAAAATGGAATTTTATTTTTAATTGATGCATCCCAAGGGGCTGGAAGTATAAAAATAGATGTAGAAGAGTTAAATGTTGATATGCTGGCATTTCCAGGACATAAAGGTCTTTTAGGTCCCCAAGGGACAGGTGGGCTTTATGTGAAAGAGGGAATAAAGATAAATCCTTTAATGACTGGAGGAACAGGCAGTAATTCAGAAAGCCCTATGCAGCCTGAATCATTTCCCGATATACTTGAAAGTGGAACTTTAAATACTCCTGGAATAGTAGGACTAGGCTATGGAATTGAGTATATTAATAAAATTGGACTAGATTATATTAATAAATTAAAACATGAACTTGTAAAGACCATTTATGATGGATTGTCAGAACTTAAGAATGTTAAAATATATAGCAGAAGAGAAATTTTAAAAAACTCTGGAATTATTGCTTTTAATTTTGATGATGTTGAGTCAAATGAAGTAAGTTATGTACTAGATAGAATTTATAATGTAGCTACCCGTGCAGGACTTCATTGTTCTCCCTTAGCACATAATACATTAAAAACTATAAAGATGGGGGCAGTAAGGTTGAGTGTTGGGTGCTTTAATACTTTTGAAGAGGCAAAAATAGTTCTAAAGTTTTTGAAGGAAATTTCCGATAATATTAATAAGTATTAATGTACAAAGTCTATGGAAATAATGTCCTTTTAAAAAATATTTTATATTTTCATAGAAAAAGAATTGTAAAGTTCATAAAAAAAATATATAATTCTATCTATAGTAAAAATTTCAATGTCAATACAAGGTATATTTATTATGATAAAAAAAAATAAATGTACCTTTAAAAGTAAATATACTAGTATTATAATAATTTATATGCTATAATTAAAAAAGCATACAAGTTTATTTAAAAGTGGCATATCTATATTATATAAAAATAAATTATAAATTTTTATAAAGTATTATATAATAAATATGTTGTGCCCTGTGTTATTTTAGCGTATAATTATATACAGTTTATGTTTAAAACACATATGTTTTGCACTTAAGGGGGATATGTAAATGTTTTGGGATTTATTTTTTAGAAAAACTTCAATGGTTTGCATTGACGTNGGGTATAGGAATATAAAGGTAGTTGAAGTTTCAGTAAGAAAAAACAATAATATTTTTATTGAAAATTACGGAATAGTTTCAACTCCTCCAGACTGTATTAAAAACGGTGCAATATATGACGTAGAAAGAGTTTTAAGAGTTATAAAATCTGTTATCAGAGAAGAAGGCATGAAAGCAAAAAATGCCAAAATAATTATGTCTGGTACAAATATTATTACCCGTATTTATATGATAGACAAACTAGAAGGCGAAAGTGAAGATTTTACAATTAAAAATAGTATGCCCAATTTCCTTCCTATTGATATTGATAATTACAGAGTGGATTATAAGCTTCTTCAAACTGTTAGGGACAATAACAAAGAAAAATATAAGGTTTTTGTTACTGCAGTTCCTCGCAAAATTTTAGAAAGCTATATAGAAGTTTTGCAAGGTCTTGATTTAAAACCTTTAGCAGTTGATATACCTGCAAACAGTACTGCTAAATTTTTCAATAGGGAAATTTATACAAGGGATATGGACGAATACTATTCAAAGAGAAGGCATAAAAATGTTCAAAGTGATACTTTCGCAGTATTAGATTTTGGTTCAGAAACAACAATAGTTAACTTTTTAAAGGATAGAATATTGGAATTTAACAAAGTTATTCTATCGGGAAGTTCAAATATAGACAACCATATAGCAAATGAAATGAACATTAGTCTTCAGGAAGCTGAAAGATTAAAGAAAACTTATGGGATGACACAGCCTACCAGTGTTTCTAAAAGAGACCATGTTGTAACTTATGGTAAAGTAAGTGGTTTTATAGAAAGACTAGTAAGGCAGATTGCTAAATGCTTCGAATTTTACATTGAAAGATGTTATGGTTCACCAATTTCTAAGATTTTTATAATTGGTGGAGGTTCACAGTTAAGTGGTTTAGATCAATATTTGTATTCAGTTTTTAATGTTCCTGTATATCCTATAGGTCTTCTTAATTTAAAGGGTGTTGAACTGAAAAAGAATCTTGACAGAGAAAAGCTTAATTATTTAATAAACTCTGTGGGAATTTCCCTTTAATAAATAATGCTTTTATATGTCATTTTATCTAAGTGCAAAACCACTGATAAATTATGTATGAAAAGTACCTGAAGTTATAGGTGCTTTTTTAAAATATTTTTTAAGTATTTATAGTATAATTAATAAAGATGATTTATTTTAGGAGTGAATTATAATGAATGATAAATCAATAAAAAGTATAATAGTTATATTGGTTGCAATTGCATTGATAGTTATTGCTATAAGGTTAATTGGANAGTTGGTTGGATTGCTTTTCCCAATTGCAGTTGTAATTGTTGCTGTATACATAGTGTATAGACTTGTGACTGGCAAGAAACTTTTTTAAAAAAACTAATTTTAAAATGGAAATGTTAATAAATTTATGGTGTATGTTAAAAAATATGGGGCTGTCGCACAAGCACTTAAAAAATCCTTTGTACAGCCCCTTTTTTTATTTTGATCTTGCTACATATCCCATTGGAATTGCAGCTCTATACCAAGTTGTGTGTCAACGCAATTTGCTTTTTTTTTAATATCTATTGACATTGATAGTTAAATATAGTATTATGAATATAAGTAAAAAACAAAACATATAGGAATACTAGGATATAGGTGATAACATGAAAATTTCTACAAAAGGAAGATATGGACTTAGGGCTATGCTGGATTTGGCGGTGAATGCAAGAGGAGAGCATATATCATTAAATAGCATAGCTACAAGACAAAATATTTCTGAAAATTACTTAGAACAAGTTTTCTCTCTTCTTAGAAAAGCAGGACTTGTTAAAAGTATTAAAGGTCCGCAAGGGGGATATACTTTAGGGACAGAGCCTTTAAAGATAAGAGTAGGTGACATTTTAAGAGTCTTAGAAGGCGATCTTTTAGTAGTAGATGAAATAGGCAGTGAAGTTATAAAAGAAAACACTTTTAAATACTGTTTGCAGCTTAAAGTATGGGATAAAATAAACGAAAGTATAAATGCTGTAGTGGATTCATTAACTTTAGAAGACTTGATGCTGGAATACAAAAAAATCAGTGGTAATCAGTCCTACATGTATTATATTTAAAAAGACGGGAGGTTTTATAATGGGAAAGAGAAAAATAGCCAGGGATATTACAGAACTTATTGGAAACACACCTCTTTTAGAACTAACAAATCATAATAAGATAAATAAACTTGAGGGAAAGCTTATTGCAAAACTTGAATATTTCAATCCAGGGGGCAGTGTAAAGGACAGAATCGGATATGCAATGATAAAAGATGGGGAAGATAAGGGACTCATAACTACAGATACAGTAATTATTGAGCCTACAAGCGGAAATACTGGAATTGCTTTAGCTCTTGTATCTGCTGCCAGAGGATACAGGCTTATCCTTACAATGCCAGATACTATGAGTATGGAAAGAAGAAATCTTCTAAAAGCATTAGGAGCAGAAGTTGTTTTAACACCAGGAATTGATGGTATGAAGGGAGCTATTGAAAAAGCCTATGAGTTGGCGAAAGAGTTCCCCAATTCATTTATTCCACAGCAATTTGATAATGAAGCAAATCCTAAAATTCACAGAGAAACAACGGCAGAAGAAATATGGAGGGATACTGAAGGTGAAGTTGACATATTTGTAGCTGGAGTTGGAACAGGTGGTACAATTACAGGTATAGGCGAGGTATTAAAGGAAAGAAAACCTTCTGTTAAAATTGTAGCTGTTGAGCCTGA
>JGI24707J26582_10003996_pt1 | contig 10374 bp, 10 predicted proteins | sample BioPla1DNA1_FD_26582 | JGI IMG/M metagenome (IMG submission 26582) | reverse complement strand
AATTATGCTCGTTTATTGACGACCTATTTGTCAGGATATTTACGAACATCAATTTTAATTGAAGTTATTAATGCAGAAGCTGTTACATATTCGGAGTTTACGAATTCCTTAAATAATCCGGTTATTTTAGGAATTGTCGATTTTTCTCCTATGAAAGGTTCTATCATTATTGAACTATCTTCTAATATCGGTTATTCTATAATAGATAGGGTTTTAGGAGGTTCAGGGTTTGGGATTGAAAAAATTCGTGAGTTTTCTGAAATTGAACGTATTTTGTTAGAAAGAATGATGGGCCAATGGTTAGGGCTTATGCGTGAACCTTGGGAAAATGTCGTAGATATTCATCCACGGTTAGAAAAAATAGAAACCAATTCTCAATTTGCTCAAATTATTTCTCCTAATGAAATGATTGCTCTACTCACTCTGAACATTCATATTGGAGAGCAAGAAGGACTTATGAATATTTGTATTCCTCATATTGTTATTGAACCTTATATAGATCGATTAAATACAAAATATTGGTTTGCGCCGATTGCTCAAGAAAAAGATAAAGCATATCAACAGTTTTTAGAATCAAAACTAGAAACTGCAAAAATTCCTATAAAAGCAATTTTAGGACAAACTCACATTACAGTGGGTGAATTTTTACAGTTACAATTAGGTGATATTATTTCATTAGATTCATATACAGATTCTGATTTTAAAATTATAGTAGGTGATTTACTGAAATTTAAAGGACGACCTGGTACTTACAAGAATAAAAATGCCATACAGATTACTCATGTGATCAGAGAGGAGGAAAACTAATGGGAGATACACTTTCGCAAGCAGAGATTGATGCCTTATTAGGAAATGATTCTAGTACCCAAGATACACAACAAGAAGAAACAGCACCTATTCATGAAGATTTAACGGAAGAACAAAGAGATGCTCTGGGTGAAGTTGGAAATATTAGTATGGGTACAGCAGCAACGACATTATTTACGTTAATTAATCAAAAGGTGACCATTACAACTCCCAAGGTACAGGTAACAACATGGGAAGAACTTTCTAATTCTTATAAAAGACCTTGTGTAGCTATTAAAGTAGAATATAAAGAAGGTTTAGAAGGAGCTAATTTATTAGTATTACGAGAAGAAGATGTTAAAATTATTACGGATTTGATGATGGGAGGGGATGGTACTAATCTTCCAGATGAATTATCAGAATTACATTTAAGTGCCATTAGTGAGGCTATGAACCAAATGGTAGGATCTTCATCTACATCGCTTTCTTCCATGGTAAATCAAACGATTGATATAATGCCGCCAGCTGCCTTTGTTTTGGATTTAACTCAAAAAATTGATGAAAAAGATATTGGTTTTGGTGCAGATGGATTTGTACAAATTTCATTCAAAATGGAAGTGGGTAATTTAATTAATAGTGAGATTATGCAGCTATTACCTATTGATTTTGCAAAAAATTTGTATGAAATTTTAACGAATGTACAGGAAACAGTAGATGTTTCAGCAGTTTCTGATATAGAAACTCAAACATCTACTACTTCGTCGGAGATGCCTTNCGTACAAGAGAAAACGATTCAACCAAGTGGAAGTTCAACGTCTNTATCACAATCTCAGCAAAATTCATTGAGGTCAGAGTCGATAACCTCACATACAACACAACCTGTAAATGTTCAACCTGTACAATTTCAAAACTTTGACACTCCTTCACTGTCACCATATAAAGAAAATATTGATTTAATTATGGATGTTCCATTAGAAGTTACAGTAGAGTTGGGAAGGTCTCATAAAACAATAAAAGAGATATTAGAGTTTGGCCCTGGTACGATTGTAGAATTAGATAAAGTGGCTGGGGAGCCTGTAGATATTTTAGTTAATGGTAAATTTATTGCAAAAGGTGAAGTGGTTGTTATTGATGAAAATTTTGGAATACGTATTACAGATATTATTGATGCAGAAAACCGCATTTAAATTATAAAATCATATAAAGATAAATTTTAATCTGTAGATAGAGGAGAGGATAATAATGGCAGGTAAAAATATATTGATTGTTGACGATGCAGCTTTCATGAGAATGATGATTAAAGATATTTTAACAAAAAATGGTTATGATGTAGTGGGAGAAGCAGAAAATGGAGCAAAGGCTGTAGAAAAATATACAGAATTAAAACCAGATTTAGTCATTATGGATATTACGATGCCAGAAATGGATGGAATTGAAGCAGTAAAAAATATTAAAAAAATTAAAAATGATGCCAATATTATTATGTGTTCTGCTATGGGACAACAAGCAATGGTTATTGAAGCAATTCAAGCAGGTGCTAAAGATTTTATAGTAAAACCTTTTCAAGCTGATCGAGTAATTGAAGCAGTATCGAAAGTTTTGGGGTAATGTCATATGCCATTCAATTGGAGGATTATATTACAAGGAATCTTAGTATTTTTGATGTTTTCAGGCATTATTATCAGTGCTTATTATGTAACTAAGTGGATTGGTGGAGTTCAATTTCAAAAAAACCAGGGGAAAAATATAAAAATTATAGAGTCTATTGGGATTGGTCCACAAAAAGTATTACAATTAATTCAAGTAGGAACACAGATATTTTTGATTGGAATAACCAAAGAACATATTATTTTTATAACAGAAATTGATTCAACAAATATAATATGTTCGAATCAGGAAGAGGGAGCAAATGTCTCTTTTCAATCCTACTTAAAACAATGGTTGGATAAAAGAGAAGACCAAAAGAAGGATCATTGAGGCAGGAGATAAAATATGAGAGACCAAAAGAAGAATCATGTCAAATTCATTTTGAGTCAAGTAGGAATTTTTATTATTTTATTATTTTGTATACATAATATATCTGTTTTTGCCTCTCCAACCAATATGCCTGTTCCTTTTCCTAAAGTGGGAGTGGATATTGGGGTTGCTGAAACAGGTGAAGAAGTAGTTAGCAGTTTACAAATATTATTTATTTTAACTATTATTGCATTAGCTCCTTCTATTTTGATGATGATGACCTCTTTTACACGTATTATTGTAGTATTGCATTTTTTGCGTTCCGCTCTTGGAACACAACAGACTCCACCGAATCAAGTATTGATTGGTTTAGCATTATTTCTTACTTTTTTTATTATGGGACCTGTCTTTAATGAAACCAATGTTGAAGCGCTGCAACCTTATGCGGAAGGAGAAATAACTCAAGAAGAGGCAATACAAAGAGGAATGAAACCTTTTCGAGAATTTATGTTTCGACAAGTAGAAGAAAAAGATTTGGCTTTATTTATGCAAATTTCAAAAACAGAAAAGGTATCCACTCGTGATGAAATTCCGTCCTCTGTTCTTATTCCTGCATTTATTATTAGTGAATTAAAAACAGCTTTTCAAATTGGATTTTTGATTTATATTCCTTTTATTGTTATTGATATGGTTGTGGCATCTACTTTAATGTCTATGGGAATGATGATGTTACCACCGGTCATGATTTCATTACCTTTTAAAGTTTTATTGTTTATCATGGTCGATGGTTGGAATTTAGTGATTGGTGAATTAGTAAAAACCTTTCGATGATAGGAAGGATGAAAAACTATGGACCAAGGTATTGTTATTGATTTAGCTCAAAATACATTATGGACAATTATTATTGTATCAGCACCTATGTTAAGTTTAGCTTTAATGGTAGGATTGATTGTTAGTATTTTTCAAACTGTCACATCGATACAAGAACCTACATTAGCTTTTATCCCTAAAATTTTAGCGGTGTTTATAGGTATTCTTATATTCGGACCATGGATGTTAAAAACCTTAATGGATTTTATTATAAATTTATATACAAATTTTAATTATTATTTAGGATAATAAGAATAGGAAGGAATTGACTTTGACTGATTTATATTTTCAATGGGATATATTTTTACTGATATTTTGTCGTATGAGTAGTTTTTTTGTTACAGCGCCTATTTTTGGTGGGAAAAATGTACCTGATTATATAAAAATCGGGTTATCAGTATTAATCAGTTTTTTAATAATTTCTTCATTATCCATAGGGCCTTTATCTTATCCTGATCATTTTTTAGGGTATGGATGGTTTGTTATACAAGAAATCCTAGTAGGTTTACTTCTAGGATTTGTTGTATATATTGTTTATAATACTTTATATTTGGCAGGACAACTTATTGATTTTCAAATAGGTTTTTCTATGGTTAGTGTATTTGATCCTCTAAGTCAAATACAGGTTCCTATTACAGGAAATTTTTATTATTTTATCTTAGCCATTATGATTCTAATTGGAAATGGACATCATATGATTTTACAATCTTTATCTTATAGTTATGAAATTATACCCATTGGAGGAATTTTTGTGCAAGATTTGTTACTGCAGCAATATATATCCATGATGGGTAATTTCTTTATTCTTGCTTTTAAAATAGCTAGCCCTGTTATTGGTTCTATTTTTATTATTAATGTAGCTTTAGGAATTTTAGCTAGAACGGCGCCACAAATGAATATGTTTGTAGTTGGATTACCTTTGAAAGTGATTTTTGGATTACTTACTATATGGGTTATTATGCCTATGTTTGGATCTATTTCTGATTTTATGATGGAGCAATTATATAAGGATATATTAAATGTAATTCGAGGACTAATGCCATGAAAAAACGATTATACTATGATCTACAATTTTTTGCTAAAGAAGGACCAGGGGGAGAAAAAACAGAAAAAGCTACTCCACGAAAAAAAGAAAAAGCAAGAGAAGAAGGTCAAGTAGCTAAAAGTTCTGAAGTAAATACTGCTTTTTTATTCTTATCTACTTTTTTTGGCATTAAGATTTTTGCTCCCTATGTATATCAGCAATGGGTACAATGTTTTCAAGATATTTATCAAATGATTTCTACTAGAAATGATTTGTATCAAGAAGATTATATTGTGCGTTGGGGAGCTCATATTTTCAAGAAAACAATGTTAATAGCAGGGCCTTTTCTTTTGATTGCTTTTTTAGCAGGTATTTTTGCTAATTTTTTTCAAGTAGGTTGGAATCCAACATGGAAACCTTTGCAACCTAAATGGAATCGATTAAGTCCTATACAAGGAATCCAGCGATTATTTTCAAAGCGTGCTCTAATGGAGTTAATGAAATCTCTTTTAAAGGTTATTATGATAGGATATATTCTGTATTCTTCGATTAAAAAAGATCAACATAGTATTTATTTACTTTACGATATGAATATATTACAAATTGTAACTTACATAGGAAATATAGCTATTAGTATGGCATTTAAAGTGAGTATTTTTTTCATTTTTTTAGCTATTATTGATTTTATTTATCAAAAATATGAATTAGATCAAAATTTAATGATGACTAAACAAGAAATAAAAGAAGAATATAAAATGCAAGAAGGAAATCCAGAGATTAAAGGTAAAATTCGTCAAAAGATGCGAGAAATTTCTATGCGTCGTATGATGCAGGATTTACCTCAAGCGGATGTTATTATTACAAATCCAACTCATTTTGCTGTTGCTTTGAAATATGATTCTACTAGAGGACAAGCACCTATTGTTATTGCAAAAGGTATGAATGTGCTTGCTCAGCGAATAAAAAAAGTAGGTAGAGAAAACAATATTGAAATTATAGAAAACAAGCCTTTAGCTAGAACGTTATACTATACAGTAGATATTGGTATGGAAATTCCACCAGAATTATATCAAACAGTAGCAGAAATTTTAGCATGGGTTTATCAATTAAAACATGGACAAAAATAGAAAGGAGGTAAGCGGATGAAGTTTAAAATGGGAGATGTTNTAGTAGGATTGTTTGTGATTTTGGCTATTGTTATTTTTATTATTCCTTTTCCTGCTGTTTTTTTAGACATTTTTCTTACTATTAATATTGCTTTAGCGTTATTAATTCTCTTTAGTGCTCTTTATGCGAAGGAAGCATTAAATATGAGTACTTTTCCTACTATTTTATTATTAACAACTTTATTTCGTTTAGCTCTTAATACGTCTAGTACACGTTTGATTTTAAGAGATGGTTATGCAGGAAATGTAGTGGCTACATTTGGCAATTTTGTTGCAGGTGGCAATCCAGTGCTTGGTGTAGTTGTATTTATTATTATTATTATTATTCAATTTATGGTTATTACAAAAGGATCAGAACGTGTTGCAGAAGTATCTGCACGTTTTACATTAGATGCGATGCCAGGAAAACAAATGGCTATTGATGCTGATTTAAATTCTGGACTGATTGATGAACAACAAGCAAGAGAACGACGTGAAAAGATTCAAGAAGAAGCTGCTTTTTATGGTGCAATGGATGGAGCAAGTAAATTTGTTAAAGGTGACGCTATTGCAGGAATTTTAATTACTTTTATTAATATTATAGGTGGTTTAGTTTTAGGAACCACAGGTTGGGGTGGTAGTACTCCTATATCACCGATGGAGGCGTTACAAAAGTATACATTGCTAACTATAGGTGATGGATTGGTAAGTCAAATACCTGCATTGNTAATTTCTATGGCTACAGGTATTTTAGTTACAAAAGCATCTAAAGAGTCAAATCTTAGTTTTGAGTTAAAAAATCAGTTGTTTTCTCTTCCTATTGTTCTGTATTTAGCAGGTGGAGTTTTGGTTTTATTAGGAGTTTTTACACCACTNGATACTCTTATTTTTGGTACTACAGGTGTTTTAATAATTTTTTCTGGTTATCGCATGGATCAAAATTTACAATTACAAACAATAGAAGAAGAAATTTCTACAGAAGATGTTCAAGCAGATGAAATTCGTAAACCAGAAAATGTTATATCTTTGCTTCAAGTCGATCCTATAGAATTAGAATTTGGTTATGGTATTATTCCTTTAGCGGATGTAAATCAAGGAGGGGATTTACTAGATCGAGTGGTTATGATTCGTAGGCAGCTAGCGTTAGAACTAGGAACGATTGTACCTATTATTCGATTGCGAGATAATATACAATTAGCTCCCAATCAATATATTATAAAAATAAAAGGAGTAGAAGTAGCTAAAGGGGAAATTTTATTTGATCATTATATGGCCATGAATCCAGGGTATGTAGAAGAAGAAATTGATGGTATTGATACTGTTGAGCCCGCCTTTGGCCTTCCAGCTCTTTGGATTTCTGAAGCTCAACGGGAAAGAGCAGAAGCATTAGGTTATACTGTTGTTGATCCACCTTCGATTATTGCTACTCATTTAACAGAGATCATTAAGCAACATTTAAATGAGTTGTTAAGCCGTCAAGATGTTCAAACTTTAATTAANAACGTGAAAGAAACTCATCCTACACTTATTGAAGAGTTAGTTCCTAAAATACTAACGGTAGGAGAAATACAAAAAGTATTAGCCAATTTATTAAAAGAAGGTATCTCTATTCGAGATTTAGTGACTATTTTTGAAACTTTAGCAGATTATGGGGCAACGGTACGAGATCCAGATTTATTAACAGAATATGTACGACAATCCTTAGGAAGAGCTATATCTCATAAATTTTTTCATCAACAGCAAAATAATGTTATTACTTTAGATCCTGAGTTGGAAAAATTAATTATGGATTCTGTACAACAAACGGAACAAGGATCTTATCTTGCGCTAGATCCACAAACAACTCAAAAGATTTTTGATAGTTTAACACAAGAAATGAATAAAATTATAGGGTTGGGACAACAACCTATTGTTTTAACATCACCTATTGTACGCATTTATTTCAAACGATTAACAGAATCGATGGCTCCTGATCTTATTGTTTTATCGTATAATGAAGTGGAACCAACAGTAGAAGTGCAAGCAGCAGGGATGGTGAATATTGGATGAATATAAAAAAGTATGAAGCAGTCACGGAGGAAGAAGCAATTCAAAAAGCGAAGTTAGATTTAGGTAATGATATTATTATTTTAAACATTAAAAAAATCAATCCTAAAGGATTTTTTCGGCTTTTTCGTTCTCCTAAAGTAGAGGTCTTGGTAGCATTTGAAGAACAAAAATCTACAGTGGCAAGAAAAAGCGAAGATCCTACGATGAAAAACTTAGAAAAGAAAATAGATCATTTAGAGCATTTATTATATAATATGGCAGATCAATCTTATTCTACCGCTATAGACACTTCATATTCTCAAAAAAATACAAATAACATGATGAATATTTTATATACACAAATGGTTGAAAATGAAGTAGAACCTGAAGTAGCTAATAAAATTTTAGAAAATATAGGTTTATATTCAAAAAATAATGAAACAGATATCAACAAATTGGTAGGAATCGTGTATAATAGAATTATCCAATGGATAGGAGAACCAAAACCACTTCGACTAAAAAGCCCGACACAAGTAATTTTTATTGGACCTACAGGCGTGGGTAAAACAACCACTATTGCAAAAATTGTAGCTCATCATGTTTTACAAGAAAAACAAAATGTTGGTTTAATTACAGCAGATACCTATCGTATAGCGGCTGTAGAACAATTAAAAACGTATGCAGAAATTTTGGGAACTCCTGTAGAGGTTGTTTATAGTAAGGAAGAATTAGCCTCTGCATTGGATCATTTTTCACAAAAAGATGGTGTTTTTATTGATACAGCGGGTCGTTCTCATAAAAATAAAGAACAGCTTGAAGAGTTATCCCTTTTATTAAATCAGTTATCTCAAAAAAAAGTATATTTAGTTCTTAGTCTTACAACAAAATATAATGATTTAAAAAGAATTATTCAGATGTATTCTGCAATTACTGATTTTCATATCATTCTAACCAAGATGGATGAAACGACGTGTTTGGGAAATATCCTTAATATTCGGATGTTGACTTCGCAACCTTTTTCTTATATTACTTTTGGACAAAATGTTCCAGAAGATATGGAATTACTTAATCCACAGAAAGTAGCAAAAATAATATTAGGGAGTTATGAAGAATAATGGATCAAGCAGCAAAACTTCGTATGATGGCAAATAGTCATCAACAATTAAATCCCAAGATACAAAAAGCAAAAATTATTACTGTAGCTAGTGGTAAAGGTGGAGTAGGAAAAAGCAATGTAACGATGAATATTGCATTAGAGTTAGCAAAACAAGGACAAAAGGTTGTTATTATTGATGCTGATTTAGGGTTGTCTAATATTGAAGTCCTTTTTGGTATTGTACCGTCATATACTTTATCCGATATGTTTTTCGGGAAAAAAGGTTTAATGGACATTTTGACTCCAGGACCTTATGGTATTCATTTTATTTCGAGCGGGTCAGGAGTTCAAGATTGGGGACAATTCAATTCAATTCAATTACAAAATTGTATAACTCAATTACAACCATTAGATCAAATGGCTGATATAATATTTATTGATACGGGTGCAGGAGTGTCTCAAAATGTGATACAATTTATTCAGGCATCGGATGATACTATTATTGTTACTACACCAGAACCAACTTCTATTATGGATGCGTATGCATTAATTAAAACACTGAAAAAAAATATTTTTTTTGTAGATCATTTTCCAACTATTCATTTATTAGTAAATCGAGTGGATAATAAGAGGGAAGGCAGAGAAGTGTTTTTGAAAATACAACAGGTTACACAAAGATTCTTAGATATTTCAATCTGTGAGTTAGGTTTTGTTCCCTATGATTATAAGCTTATTGAAGCAGTAAAACGACAACAACCATTGTGTATGATTTATCCAAAAAGCGCAGCAGCTCAATCTTTTTCCACCATTGCAAAAAATTTATTAATGATACCTCATGAAGAAGTACAACGGAAAGGGTTAGGAGATTTTATGAAAAAAATAATCCATTTACTAGGTGGAGTTATATAGGAGGGTATTATGTTAGATGTAAATATAGGAGATAAAATTAACATCTATTCTCTTGAATCCTCTCAAGAAATTCAACAGCAATTTTATGTAAGTCAAGTAGATCAAATTATAGACGATGATCATATTCGAATTTTAGCACCAATTCAAAAAGGAGTCATTGTACCTTTACGTCTTTATCAACAGTATCAATTTATATTTTATGCCAATAGTAGTTTGATTGGTTGTAAAGGGATGGTTATTAAACGGAGTAAAAAAAATAACTTACATTTTATGGTTATGCGTTTAATAAAACCGTTTTATAAAGTACAACGTAGAGCTTTTTATAGGTTAGAATGCGTTCTACCTTTTACATATATATGGGGATCTCAACAAGTTTCAGGAATTATTAAAGATATCAGCGGAGGCGGTATTCGTTTTATTAGTGATCAAAAAATAGATTGTGGAGATCAGATTACTTGTTTTATTACACTACCTACTGATGAAATTTTTGTTATAAAAAGCAAAGTTTTATCAAAAGAAAAAATAGATGTTAATCAGTTTTCTTATGAATATAGAGTAAA
>JGI24707J26582_10003995_pt1 | contig 10375 bp, 8 predicted proteins | sample BioPla1DNA1_FD_26582 | JGI IMG/M metagenome (IMG submission 26582) | reverse complement strand
TGGATAAGAAGGATGTAGCAGCTCATCTCAATATCCCAGACCAATATGAAATAGTGGTAGTAATAGCTCTTGGAAAACCTAAAGAAGAGGTTGTTATTGAGGATATGAATGAAGATGGTGATGTGAAGTATTGGAGAGATGATCAAAAAATCCATCATGTTCCTAAGAGAAGCTTAAAGGATATAATTCTTAAATTATAAAATAAAATAATATTTAGGAGTTCATGTAAAATAGCATAGGGTATACAGGTATAAGTATCACGCTTTTTGTTTGAACTTTATCCTAAATCTATCGCCAGCCGAAGTCTTTAATAGGGTTGGCGATATTTTTATACTGTTTATTACACTGGTCAAAGTCTGTTATATCAGCTTAAAGGTTTCGATAGTAAAAACTATTTAATAATTAATTAAAATTGGATTAGATTTTAATTTAATTACTTTTACGGATATGCATTAAATGGTATAATACAAAAGAAGTAGAAAAACCACATCATAGATGGATTATTTATAAGAATTGTTTACATCAGAATTTTCGATCTGTATATTCTGATATGTAATTACAATATCATATAAGATAGGGAGGAATTGTTTATCATGTCTTTAAGTGTCAAAAACTTAACAAAGAAATATGGTGACAAAGTAGTAGTAGATGATTTAAGTTTTGAAATTAACGGGCCAGGAGTATATGCTTTACTGGGTACAAATGGTGCTGGTAAAACCACAACCCTGCGTATTATCCTGGGTATGCTGGCTAAAAACAATGGTACGGTTACCTGGAAGGGCAAGCCATTGGATCCAGTTAAAACCAATGTAGGCTATCTGGCAGAGGAGAGGGGATTATATCCTAAATACTCCTTATTGGATCAATTATTATATTTTGCAAAGCTTAAAAATGTCCCTAAGAAAGTAGCTATGGATCGGATAAAATATTGGGCTGAGCGTTTGGTTGTTGAGGAATATATATTTCCACCAAAAACTAAAGGAAGAAAGTCCTCTAAAGCCAATCGGGCTGATCAATTATCAAAGGGTAATCAACAGAAAATTCAATTAATGGCTACTTTAATATCAGACCCAGAATTACTTATATTAGACGAGCCTTTAAGTGGTTTGGATCCTGTTAATACTGATTTATTTAAATCAATTATCAGAGAGGAAATTGCGAAAAACAAATATTTAATAATGTCAAGTCATCAAATGCCAACTATTGAAGAGTTCTGCTCCGATATTACTATATTAAATCGTGGTAAGGCAATATTACAAGGTAATCTAAACGAAATTAAAAAAGGATATGGCCGTGTTAATCTTTTTGTTAAAAGCGATGTTGACATTGCGCCTTATATCAAATCCTTTGGATTAACAGTAGTTAATAAAACACCCAGCGAATATCATCTGAAAGTTCGAGGGGAAGAGGAGGCTATGAAGTTCTTATCCACATTAATAAGTGATAATATTCCTGTAGTAAAATTTGAACTTAGGGAGCCATCCCTGCATGAAATATTTGTCGAAAAGGTGGGAGATGATCATGAAGAAAAGTAATATTACAGGATGGCAGGATGTCTTTACTTTTACCTTGGTCCAAACATTAAAAAATAAAGCATTTATTGTTTCTTATATAATAATGCTTGTAATGGCTTTAGTATCCATGCCTTTAGTCAGTAAACTTGTTTCGGGTTCTGATGATATTATAACAGGTCCAATTCCAGTTAATAAAGTTTATATTAATAATGAAACAGATATGGATATAGATTTTACAGGAGCCTTAGAAAATAGTAACATAAGTCATATGGTTTTTGAAAATATAAATGAAGCTTATGATACTGTAGAGAAGCGGGTACAGGAGTCGGAGCATGATGCGGTTATTTTAACTATTAGTGATACTGATGGCGTGTATTCCTTAAGTTTACTAAAGGCCAGTGAAAGCTCCATCAATGAAATTCATATGCAAATGCTTCAAGGTGCATTATTAGAGCAATTTGATATTATCAGATTAAGAGCTCAAGGCATATCAGAAGAACAGATAGCTATGTTATACGCTAATATATCAACTGCTGTCACTGTAACTGATAACCAAGGGCAAGAGGTGTTAGAGGAGGATACCTCTATTTCAATGAGTGAGTATTGGTTTATCTATGGTATCTTATTTGTTGTATTAATGGTCAACATAATGGCTAGTACTCAGATTGCCAATTCTGTCGTGATGGAGAAATCATCCAGAATAGTAGAGTATCTTTTAACATCGATTAAACCCCTAGCTCTAATGGTAGGTAAGATTTTAGCTATGCTAACTGCTGTCATAGCGCAAATGGGTTCAATGGTCTTGGTAGTATTTATATCCAATAGAGTTACCCAATATATTTCAAGCGGCGGCGATAATATACTTGCTTCTTTTTTGCCACAAAACATTTTTCAGAATTTAAATATTATTAATATAATCTTATGCTTTATTCTAATTGGACTAGGAATGATATTTTATGCCACTTTTGCAGGACTTGCTGGAGCTATGGTTAGCAAGATGGAAGAAGTTAGTGAAGGACTTACCCTATTCTCAATTATAAATTTAGTAGGTGCCTATGTAGGAATTGGAGCGGCTGGTGTATTAATGGGGGCAGGAGATAATCCCTTTGTTACTTTTGCCTTTTTGTTTCCCCTATCTTCACCCTTTGTTTTACCAGGGGCAATTCTGATAGGAAAAGCAGGTATTGCTATTGCTACACTTGCCATTATAATTCAAATATTATTTATTATACTATTGTTCCTATTTGTTGCTAAAGTCTATGAAACTTTAATTCTTTATAATGGTCAAAGACTTAAGATAAAAGACCTAGTTAAAATATCAAAGACAGTGTAGGGAAGGGGGTAAAGACTATGAAAAAGAATTTTAGAGGATGGACGACTGTATTTGGTTTTACTTTTAGCCAATCAACAAAAAAAGCTGCTTTTAAAGTTGTAACTATATTTGTATCCTTATTAATTATTGGAGGTTTTATCCTAGGGAATTTATTATCTGCAAAACCTTCTAAGGAGTTAGAACCGTCACCGATTGAAACTGTATTTGTTCTCGATAATAGCGGCCTAGAGGCTACCGATTATCAATCATTTTTAACTATGATGGGCAATAGCCAGTACATGCATATAGAATTTGAGAATTTAGCGAACACGTCCGCAGAGGATGCTGTAAAAGTGGCTAGCTCTAATTCGCCAAAGTCAATAGTTGTTAGAGTTGATAAAGAGGGAACAGATTATATATTCAAGGCATTGATACCGGAGACTTCTGATATATCAGAGAATGAAGCCGATAATTTGCTGTCACAGATGATTTCTGCTTTTAATTCTAATAAATTGTTACAGTCTGGCTTAACAATGGATCAATTGACTACAGCACTAAAACCTGTAACAGTCACCACGTCAGATATAGGTGAAAACTCCAGTGAAGCAGTCAAGTTTATTAAAATGTTTGCTCCAATGATATTTGGTTTTATTCTATACTTTATGTTATTAATCTACGGGCAGGATGTGAGTAAATCTGTTTCTACAGAGAAAACCTCTAAGCTAATTGAAAACTTACTGACTTCTGCACACCCATATGCATTAATTACAGGTAAGGTGTTGGCTATAACTTCTCTGGCCATACTGCAATTTGTCATTTGGATAGGCTCAGTTTTTCTTGGATTATATGGTGGTAATGCTATTGCCCATAAAATATATCCAGAATATCAAAACACATTTATAACTATTATCAATTATTTACGAGATAATATTGGGGAATCGGCTATGAGTTTACCTGCTATTATCCTAGCCATTATTGTATTCGTTCTTGGTTTCTTGTTTTATTGTGTATTGGCAGGGGTTGCTGGAAGCCTGGTTTCTAAACCTGAGGATGCTGCATCTGCCCAAGGAATATTTGTTTTTCCTATAGTAATAAGCTTCTTGGTCTGCTATTTAGCACCACTTACTGGAAATGAAGGTGTTTTAAATGTTGCTAGATATGTACCTTTCACAGCACCATTTAGTGTTCCGGTGGATTTAATTACTGGTGCTATTAGCTTAGGAGAAGGTGTTATTTCATTGGTTTTATTATTCGTATTTTCTTTATTAGTTATAATGCTATCTGCTAGAATATATAAGGGCATGATTTTGTACAATGGACAAAATGTCAATTTAAAATTATTAGTAAATATTATTAAGGCAGATCAGTAGGAACTAAAATTTAATAAACTACAGCCATTCAAAATACCTTATTTTTCAACATCGTTTTACACTTAAACGAAGCTGCTGCATATAATATCTAATATATATCTTTGATAGGATATTGATAGCTTATATGGAGGTGTATGAATGGCTTGTTTTATCAAAACCAATGTACCTGAACCTGAAGATTTTGAATACATTAAAGATAAGGAAGAGACTATAGACAATACTACTGAAAATACTTTCTGCAGTAGGGAAGAAGCAGCAGAGGATGAAATGCTTGAAAGCAAAGCTATAGATGATTATGTTGAGCCAGAAGATCCTGTAGATCCATCAGACCCCACAACAATTCCCAAGTTTGTTGATCCTTTGCCTATACCCTGGAAAGCCAGGCCCTTAAATCAGTGCAATTCACCCAAGGATTCAGAACTATTTTACAGAATAGTAATGAAGGAAGCAAAGCATAGGTTCCATAAGAATTTTCCACTAACTACTATATGGGGGTATAATGGGCTATATCCTGGTCCCACCATAGAAGTTCCCAAGGATGTTAAGGTTAAAGTGAAATGGGAAAACAAATTACCTAAAAAACACATTTTACCTGTAGATCGTACACTACATGGGACGGCTGATACTCCAGAAGTAAGGACTGTAGTCCATCTTCATGGGGCCAATGTGGCAGCGGATAGTGACGGACATCCTGAAGCATGGTACTCAAGGGATAACGAATTCGTTGGACATAAGTACACCAGAGAAGTATATGAATACACTAATCATCAGCCAGGGGCTACCCTATGGTATCATGACCACGCAATAGGAATTACCAGATTAAATGTATATGCAGGATTAGCTGGCTTTTACTTAATAAGAGATTTCTTAGAAGAGAGACTTAATCTTCCTAAAGGGCCTTATGAAATACCAATTTTAATCCAGGATAAGAGTTTTAATCCTGATGGCTCGCTCTTCTATCCAGATAATGCAACTCCACCAGTTGATTTTCCAGTTCCATCTACACCATCATTTTTCTTTGGCAATACGATTGCTGTAAATGGTAAGCTATGGCCATATTTAGAAGTTGAACCACGTAAATACCGATTTAGAATTCTAAATGGCTCTAATGTAAGAGGCTATGAACTTGCATTGAGTAATGGGGAAGTATTTCATCAGATCGGTACTGATTTGGGTATGTTAGAACATCCTGTGGAAATTGAATCATTTATCCTAGAGCCTGCTGAGAGAATGGATTTGATTATAGACTTCTCTAAATATAAAGGGCAAGAAATTATCTTACAAAACAAGGCTCAAGGCCCTCCTAGTCCTGGTACCGAAGTAATTATGAAATTTATAGTAAACAAAGAGTTGTCTTCTCCAGATACTAGTACCATTCCACAGAATTTATTGGTTACCCATAAGATTGATTTTAACTTAGCAAGAATGGAAAGAACAATGCAATTGGACGAAACCGTAGATCATTATGGTAGAGTAGTACATTTACTTAATGATAGAATGTGGAGTGATCCAGCTACGGAGAAAGTAAAATTAGATTCCATTGAAATTTGGCATCTGGTGAATAACTTTGATTTCCCTCATCCTATCCATTTGCACTTGGTGCATTTTGAGGTCTTGGGAAGAAAGGTGTTTACACCAGAAGATTTTGATGAGAATGGTAACTATATATTTAATCCTGAAACCCTGACACCGCCATTACCATATGAAAGAGGCAGAAAAGATACGGTAAGAGCTGAGCCAGGTCAGGTTACCTCTATTGTTATGCATTTTAAAGAGCATACTGGGGACTATGTATGGCACTGTCATATCTTAGAACACGAAGACAATGACATGATGCGGCCTCTAGTTGTTGAGAATTAATTATTTATAATAAGATTTTTATTCATGAAAAGACTGGTATTGGAATTAACACAATACTGGTCTTTTATCTGATTTAATCGATATATTTATATAAAATCATGGATTAATAAAGTTTATCTGATTTTATTTTCTTTTTATATTGTGTTGGGGTATAACCTATTTTCTTTTTAAATAATTTAGTAAAGTAATTCACGTCGTTAATTCCAACATACCAAGCAATATCTTGAATCTGCATATCACTGGTATTAAGTAGTTTAATAGCTAAATTAATTCTTTGACTATTAATATAATCGGTTAAGCTTACATTAACTTCTTTTTTAAATATGGTCGATAAGTAATTAGGANTAACATTAAATTCTTCTGCTAATATTTTTAGGGATAAGCTTTTGCTTAAATTAAAATTAATATAATTAAGGGTTCTTCTTACCAGGGGAGAATAATTTTTTAAGGATTGATTTTGAACAAACGCTTTCCTACAAAGTACATTAAGTATAATTGCCTGGTTTTTCATATTTCTTATTTGATCATTGGTCCTAGGTGTCGATTTCATAGCTACTAAATGCTTACCCTGCTTTCGTATTAAAGTAATAATCTCATCTTTATTAAAGTATATCTGATAATATTACTAAAATCAATGAATACTATATTCACGAAGCAAAATAAAATATGTTAAATTATTAATTAACAATAAAGCAAAAGGAGGAAGTAATATGGTAGCAGCCTTCTTATTAAAGAAGAGATGGGAGAGCCTACACTAAACTATAAGAGAGAAAACATATAAGAAAAGATATATAAGTTAAGATACTCAGAAGTTTGTAGTGGCGCTGCATAATAAATCCCTTTTTAGATAAATATAAATATCACATTGAGTTAATAATCAGCGCAGAAATGGGAATGAGAAGTATGAAGCATATAACATTTAAAAATAAATTAGGATATTTTTTAGGATACTTTGCTAACACCATAACCTTTGCAATGTAATCTAGTTTCTTGCTGGCCTTTTATACAGATGTAGTAGGTATATCGGCGGCGGCAGCAGGAGTCTTGTTCTTGGTATCAAGACTATGGGATGCCTTTATTGACCCTTTGATGGGGGTTTTAGTCGATAAGGTATTTGCAAGACGGATGTTAAAAAACAAAGGTAAAGATGTGGACAAATTTAAGCCTTTCTTGTTAATGGGATCCTGGATTGTTATAATAACTGCCATATTAATGTTTTGGTCCCCGTCAGATTTTACCTTTCAGCAAAAGGCTATGTGGGCATATGTAACCTATATTATTTGGGGAATGTGCTATTCCTTTATTAATATCCCCTATGGATCTTTAGCATCTGTAATGACCCAGGATCCCGGGGAAAGGGCATCACTATCCGTGGCCAGAGGACTTGGTAGTACAGTAGGTAATGTGTTAGTAAGAATAGTTGTACCTTTTTTCCTATCTTTATACACTAGAGACCTTGGTAAAGCATATCTGCTGTCTATGATAGCATTGGGTATTTTGGGACAAATATCCTACCTGATAACTTATAAGACTGTAGATGAAAATATAAAGGCTCCTGTGGTGGAGAAAAGCTCTAAAGAAAAAATTAATATACTTCAATATCTGAAGTTATTAATAAAGAATCGTCCTTTTATCTCTGCTTGTTTAGGTTCAATTACTATGCTTTTTGGTTTAATGACTAACCAAGCTATGGTGCTATACTACTTTAGAGAAAATCTAAATGCTATATCCTTAATGGGTATTTCTATGATAATTAGTATGGCTCCATCGGTATTAATAGCACCCTTTGTATCTAAATTAGTAAGCAAGTTTTCAGTGAAAAATGTAGCATCAATATCCAGTTTGATAGCAGCAGTTTTGTATGGCTTAATATTTATATTACCTGACAATATTATTATCTATATCGCTGGAACTCTATTAGCTGGTATTGCCCAATCATTACCTTTGACTGTTATATGGGGTATGGTTTCTGACTGTATCGATTATAACGAATATCTAAGTGGCCATAGGCAGGAAGGGGTTATCTATGGAAGTTACAGCTTTATGCGTAAATTAGGACAAGCTTTAGCCGGTCTTTTTGCCGGAGCTGGACTTACTATGGTGGGCTATGATGCAAAACTAGCTACTCAAACTTCAAGTACCTTAGTAGGTATTAAATTCCTAACAGTAGGATTNAGTGCTATAGGCATGTTTTTAACTTTCCTAGCCTTTCATTTCATATGGAATTTAACTGAAGAAAAGCAAAAAGAAGTAATAGCTTCTATTAGTAAGAAGTAGTAATAGTATTAAGTGATAGTATAAATGATATTTTAAATGATATTATGTGCGAAAACTTATTAAGGGATATAATGAAATATATATAAAGAGGATATTGTAATTAAACGATAATAATATAAAAGAAAACTGGCTTTGTATGCTGAAGCTGTATTCCGATTAGCATATAAAGCCTTTTTTGTATTATATTAAATAGATTAATAATATTAGGTAATACACTGTAAAAGAATACCCTATCTCTGAAAAAAGAATTAAATATTATAAAAGCGCACTATTGAAACTATAGCATTTATAGTGTACTATAGGATTTACAAGATACATATATCGGGCTTTAATATACTAAGTTGTTAGTAGTATACTGTGTATACAGTAACACAAGAAAGATACATATATTATGCTTAGTAGACTTTATTAAAAAATACTAACCTATTATTAAATAACTAATTGCAAGGAGGTACTTATATGGACAAGAATACCAACAAAAGCACCGAAACAGACCGTCAGGAAAGTAAAAAGAAGCAGAAGGCAGGCTTAAATGCGATTCGTCCTGATGATTACACGGAGCAAAAATTTAAAACTATGGCCCGTGAAAAACAATTAAGTCAAACCGAATTTTTCGAACGGATATTTTGGGATTATTTAAGTAGAGATAAGCAAGAGATGAGAAATGAAGCCTTAAACTGTGAAGGAGAAATTAATCTTATTGCAAAAGATCTAGAAAATATTCTCAATCATTTTAAAAGTATAGTTGATAAAGCGCAAAATAAAGTCATAACAGTTACTAGTAACTCTGAGCAAACAATTGGAAACTTAAAATTAGAAATAGATACATTACAGAAGAAATGTGAAAACTTAGAAATTAGAAATGCTGAGCTGGAAAAAACTAATGGTGTTTTCACAGAGGTTAAAGCAGATCTTGAAAAGCAGATTCAGGACCTGGCTGTAGAAGTAGAGAAGAGAGCTGCAGAAATAGTATCTTTAAAGGAAAGTAACAAAGATAAGGATAGGTCCATAAAAGAACTAGAAAAACAATTATCCCTTAATGAAAAGGAAATTAATTCATTAAAGCAGGAGAATTTAAAACTGCAAGATGAGGTAACAAATAAATCAATACTTATCAGGAATCTAGAAGTAACATGTAGCGGGTTGCAATCATCTGTTGAACGTATTGAAACTCTTAAAAAGGCAGAAATAGAGGCAATTGAGGCAAGAAATCAAGCAACAGTTTCTCAACTACAGAACAAAATAAATTCAATTGAAGAAAACTTACGATCTGAAATGGAGGCTGAAAAGAAACTGGCTATGGCTGATATTATACTTGAGCTTGCTCAAACAAAAGAAAGGCTTGCAGAGCTCTTATCCCATCAGGGTAAATAAGGATTTGCACAAATACCAGGAATGGAAATCGGTACACTTTTACCAGGAATGGAAATCGGTACAACTTTTAATTTGAAGGAGAATATAATATGAGTGTGTGTACATTTATAGCAGCAAATTGTCCTCTGGATGAGGTTAGACCATCAAAAGAATATCCGTTAGAAATAAATATTGATGAAGGAACAATATTTGACGGTGACGCTGACGATAACTTCGCTCTGTATAAGTTTTTTGATGTAGATGACTATATGGATAAGAAGTATGGCGTCTACTTGTCCTGGGCTTACTATATGGAAGGCAGAGCAAAATTGCTTCTTAAATATATAGAAGATGCTCTTAGACACACAGATACTGTAGAAGTATGGCACGTATGGTTAAATGGAGGATACTATGAATATGATGAGAGACCAATTATAAAGAAAAAAATAATTCATATTGACGAAGTGAATCCAGAAGATATACGAGAGATTGATAGTGGTGAAATATGGAACGAATACGATTCCAATAGACCAATACATTATTGCTTGGAAATATTAAAGTGATAAAGAATAATGTAAGCGTCAAAGCAAGCACGCCTTATTTTTCCACACAATTATCTTTATAATACCTTCTAGGAGGTATAGATTATGGAAAAAAGAAGACGCAAAACAAAGGAAGAAAAGCAGAGC
>JGI24707J26582_10003994_pt1 | contig 10377 bp, 12 predicted proteins | sample BioPla1DNA1_FD_26582 | JGI IMG/M metagenome (IMG submission 26582) | reverse complement strand
ATCATCCATTCTGGCTATATACTCACCTGTTGCCTTCTCAAGACAGCGATTTAACGATGCAGCTAATCCCAGATTCGTCTGGTTTTGTATAATGATAAATCTGGAGTCCTCGTTTTTGTATTTAAGTAGTTTTTCATATGTATCATCTGTCGACGCATCATCACATATAATAAACTCGAAATCTTGAATTGATTGGTTTAGTATACTTTCTACTGATCTTTCGAGAAACTTCGCGCCATTATAGACACTCATAATTACTGAAACTAACATACTATTTCACCAAGCGATTTCATCTATTGACCCCTCCATTTTAATTTCATAAAATAGTTTTTACTCCATAAATTTATTATTATTATATAAATTAGTAAATCTTCTTTCGATACAAATTTGGCAGAAAGTTATCATCTCAACTGACAAAATAATTCGCTAACTATTAGTGATGATTTAACATGTTAATAACTGGCCTTTCAGACATTCAAAGTCTACAATATAACCTAATCTACTCTTGAAAATATTAATATGTAAATTAACACTTCGAAAAGTTATGTCTTAGTAAGTTTAAGATATGATTATGATAAATTTGAGTGTATTAATTAAAAACCTAGTCAAGATGGACATCAAAATCCTCATAGGAACCATCTAGTAACTCATACATATCAATGTGTTGATTCAATTATCGCCTTAATAACGGTACACAATATAGAAGAAAAGACTAATTGTCTCAGAATTATCTATCCTTACTTTTGTCTTCTTCTTTTCTTAATACTCTCAATAATAGAAATTGGAATTAGTCCAACTAGAAGAGGCTTAATTACATATGGAATCCCACGGGGAAATAATTGTAATGCTTTATAATTCTGAAAACGAATCTTTGCTTCATTAACACGATATTTATATTTACACTTTGAAAAAGAATTCTTACCTCTATAGTAATAAATTAATTTTTCAGACATTATATATCCTTTATATCCAATAGCATATAAACGCATGAACAAATCATAATCTTGACTCCGTCTAGTTTCTGGCGCTACTCGATATCCTTCAACCGCATCTAGAGCTTCCTTCCTAAAGGCAACCGTAGGATTAGCAAATGCACTACTCCATAAAAAATGCTCCTTTTTAACCTCATATCCTTTGATATATTCAGTTTGTCCATATACTCCTTCTTCATCAAAGAAGTACATCCCAGAACCGACAAAAGCGTATTCTGTATTTGCGTTTAGAAACGCAACTTGCTTCTCAATTCTATCTAGAGTAGAGTAGTCATCATCATCAATCTGGACTACTATACCTACCGCCATTTCTATACACCTATTCCGTGTGTATGCAGCACCCATGTTTTCGGTGTTTTTTAATATGGTTATTCTGGAATCCTTTTTCTGCCAGTACTCAAGTTTTCCCCATGTATTATCTATGGAACAATCATCACAACATATTATCTTCAAATCAGAATATGTCTGATTTATAATTGATTCTATACACCGATCTATGGTGTTTTCTGCATTATATGTAGGTATAATAACAGTAACTGATTTATCGCTCATTCAGAAACCCTCTCATTCATTTTAGTTATAGTGTTTCATTATATATCACTTTCATTTTAGCAACCACATTATCCTCAGAAAAAGTTCTTCACCCTCTCAATATTTTACAAGCCCATAGCAATTCTATCAGATGCTATTGGTTTCTCAATAGCAACCTTACAATCATCAATACTTGCTGGATTTAATAATTCACCATCACATTCGTCAATCAAATCCACAAAATTCTGCGGAGTTACAGCAATAAAGTAAGATGGTTATGCAAATTTCTGAGTACCATACGCTGTTGTAGTTTTAGATATTCGCTCAGCCTTTATTTTAATTTTCTCACTATAAATTAGTTCGTTAAGTAAGACCCACAAAAAAATGTGTACTTAGATTAATTCTTCCTCATAAATTTTCTTCATCTCTTTTTTTACATTCTCAACATCAAACTTCTTAATCGTTTCTAAATTACTAATTTTCATTTTTTCTCTTAATTCCTTATCTGAGGCAAGTATATTTATCGCTTCAGCAAATCCTTCGGAATCATTCGGAGCTCTTAAAAATCCGTCAACACCTTCTTGAATCAAGTCTACATTTCCTCTAATTTCAGAAACAATGCAGGGTAGCCCAGCACCCATAGCTTCCATCAGAGATCTTGATAACCCTTCTCTATATGATGGTAATAAATATACATCAGAAGATTTTAACAATTGCGGAATATCATTTCTATATCCAAGAAAATGAACATTTTTTTCTAATCCATATTCTTTAACTTTATTCTTTAGCTCACATTCTTTATCTCCCACGCCACATAGTAAATAATGAATACATGAGTTATTCAGCTTTCTTAAAGCCTCAATAATTACACTATTATTTTTATTGGTATTTAATTCACCTACTGATATTAATAAGATTGCATCATCTTTTACATTAATTTCATTTAATAATTCATTTCTTTTACCATTAGTGTTTTTTATGGATGTTGTATCTACACCGACACCTGGGACATAATAAACCTTTCCATTATTTCTAAGGTTAAATTTTTGAGCAGATTCATAATCTTCTATGTTTATCGTAATTATTGCATCAGTATGGCGAGCTAACCACATCTCAGCCCACTTAAAAAGAGTTATATTTATTAGGGAAGCCCCCTTGTAGAAATGAAACCCATGCACTGTATAAATAATCTTTTTGACTCTAGCTTTGCTTCCACATATTCTACCTAATAATCCTCCAATTGGATTATTACAATGAATTAAATCGAATTTTTCTTCTCTCAGTAGTTTGCTTAATTGTTTATATGCTACTAAGTTCTTAGGGTTAAATGGATTTCTATAAAAATCGATATGATGAAGTTTGATTGGTGCATCAACAATATTTCCTCCATATTGGCTGAAGTTGGCTGCCCAACTAACTTCTAATCCCAGTTTCTGTAGGGGTTCTATCATCGAAAAGTGACCGGGTCTTATTTTTTTGGTTAGATTTGTAATTATAAGTGCTTTCATATAATGCCCCCAATACTACAGTTCTTTTGTAGATGTACTTTTATTCTTAAATTCCTCATTCCTTATTGAATTTAAAGACCTCTTGCGTGTATATATACCTTCTCGTTTTAACACTGTCACGATAGTTGCTAAGAAAATCTTTAAGTCTAATAAAAAGGATACGTTGTTTGCATACCAAGCATCTTTCAGACGTTTTTCTCTCATATTAAGACTATTTCTAAAATATGCTTGTGTATAACCAGTTATTCCAGGCTTTACCAGAACTTTATCTTTCTCATCTTCTTTATATGTGTTCATGTTTGATGCAAGTCCTGGACGAGGACCAATAATACTCATATCGCCTTTTATTACATTAATAAATTGTGGCAATTCATCTATACTCGTTTCTCTTAAAAATTTCCCTATTTTTGTAACTCTAGTATCAGCTTTGGCATTGTATGTGCTTCCATCATCATTTCTTAAGTCAGGAGCATCCACTTTCATTGATCTAAATTTATAAATAGTAAATTTCTGAAAATCTTTTCCTATTCGTTCACTACAGTAGAATACGGGTCCTTTATCCTCTACTTTAATTGCGATAGCTACTGGTATAGTAATGAGCATGATTACCGGCAATGCTAATATTGAAATTGTCAAATCAACTAATCTTTTAAAATATTTCTGATACATTTTTTATCCTTCCTTAAAAAAATTTGGCGTAATGTTATCATTTATAACGAAATATGGAATGAATAGTATGCATCTATTGGTTTTAATCCACATTTGTAATACGTTTTCTGAGAAGTATAATTATAGATTTGAGTTCCCACTTCAAAAAAATCAGCATATTGCGATGCTATTATAAGCTGTTCATTCAACATTTTAGTATTCAATCCCAAACCTCTACTAGCTTTTGAAACACCTGATATCTGTCTTTCTGCAATCAAATATTCTTTATCACTAACTATTTTTTTGTTTTTAAGTGTTGAAAATCCTAAAATACTATCATCTAGTTGCGCAACCAACAATAAATCAGCAAATCCTTTTGTAGAGTTTACTAACCACTCTTCATACATCTCATCACACTGTTTACTCAAGAAGGTACCTTCATTTAAGAACCTATTAGGATAATTAGTGAAAGCTTCCTTCCCTACCTTAATTACTTCATCATAATCCGAGTCGCGATATTTTCGAATAACAAATGTATTATCATGATTCTTTAAGTTTTTATATATTGAAAAGTCCATACCAAATCTGATGATTGAATCTACAATCCTAAATCCACATTGTTCTAAAACATAAGTCTTATTATAGTCTTTAGCCTTAACTTGGCAAGATATATGGCCAATTTTATAAATATCACATTCTTTATTCAAATCATCTTTAAAATTCGAAATCAATTCTGATGATAATTTAGAATTTACAAGAACATTCAATTTCCACATATTTCTATTAAATATGTGTTGATCCCATTCTAATTTTTCTAAACTATAAATGATTTTTAATTCTTCATCACAGAATATATATTTTAGGATTTTTTCATCACCATTAGAATAAAAATCGACCTCATTTTCGATAAGATCAACAGCGCTCACTGTTGAAAAATAGAACTTGTTAATTACATGTTTATTATTTTTTATGAACTCTTCTATTTTTCTTCTATCAGTCTTCTCGATAATTGAAACTTTCATATTACTCAGCGCCCCTTACATCTATTGATTCTTTTAATCTAGCAAACACATACTCAATATCTTCATCCGTCAATAAAGTATGGAGCGGTAAAGTAATCTCATTTCTATACATATCAAATGCATTCGGATAATCTTCCATCTTAAATCCTAGGTTCTTATATGCTGAATGCATCGGAAGTGGTTTATAGTGCACATTGCTTGAAACACCTTTTTCAGCCATCTTCTTAATAACATCGTTTCTAAAAGCTTCATCTTTTCCATTAAGTCTAAGCAAATAAAGATGCCCACAAGATTGATAGGTCTCATCATAGTGCTTCATAGAGGTTGCTTCTAATTGGCTTAATAAAGAATCATACTTTTCAATGATCTCTTTTCTTCTACCAAGAATCTCTGGATATCTTTTAAACTGCGCAAGTCCAAGGGATGCCATGATATCAGTCATATTGCATTTATAGTTTGGAGCGACAATGTCATACTCCCATGCACCTGGATCCGTCTTAGCAAGTGCATCCTTTGATTGGCCATGAAGAGAAAGAAGCATATACTGTTTATAAATCTCTTCATTATCAACGCCATCAATGTCTCTCCAAGTAACCATGCCACCTTCAGCTGTAGTTAAATTCTTTACAGCATGAAAAGAGAAAGATGTGAAGTCGGCAACTTCGCCACTCATCTTTCCTTTGTAAGTAGCTCCTATTGAATGAGCTGCGTCTGCTAGAACGACAACTCTTCCAAATAACTTTTGAAGGTCATTAGATGGATTGAATAAATCCTTTTTACTTTCTACAGCTTCAAAAATTTTATCGTAATCACACATCACACCAGCTATGTCTACAGGTATAATCGCTTTTGTCTTCTCTGTAATAGCATCAGCAATCCCATCATAATCAATATGGAAAGAGTCCTTTCCTGAGTCTACTAGAACGATCTTGGCACCTACATGAGTGATTACACTAGCAGATGCAGAATAAGTATATGCACAAGTGATGACTTCATCTCCCGGTCCAATTCCAAGAAGTCTTAAAGTCATCTCCATTGCAGCTGTCGCTGAATTGAGAGCAACTGCTTTTGATGTATTACAATACTCAGCAATTTGCTTTTCGAATAATTTAGTTTTAGGACCTGTTGTAATCCAACCAGACTTTAGAGTATCTACTACTTCATTGATCTCTTCATCTGAAATATCTGGTGGTGAAAATGGAATGCTTCTCAATTCAGTCATCTTATTCGCCCTCTCTTAAATAGTTTCTTTTGTGTTTAACATCTATATAATGTATAGGTACTTGTATTAGCACCCTTATTTACCTTATTTATGTATTTGGGTAAATCTTTTAAAAGTACATTTTTGATTCTCTGTTGAATCTATTGATTTTACTGGTCTAGACCCTCTTTATCCTTTCACCATACTCACGTCGAAAATACATAATTCTCACAGTTTGTGAGTTTTTATCTACCACCATCTACCACGTTTTTCTGAAACCATTGATATCACTAACTTTCAACGGTAGTCGATAGTTTTTTATGTACCACTTTTATGAGAATTCGATAACTGCATGTTGTGGTCCGATATTTTTGAGCTACTATATCTTGTAATCCTATTAGCATACTCACGTCGAACCGGTGAATTCCATTTATTGGAAATTATGCAGGATCTAGCAGAAGCATTTTTCCCCTCTGCAACATCTTGTGTTTTACATTTTTCACTCATCCTTACCTCATACTCATCTTCAACATTAGTATGCGGAAGGGATAAATACTATATATTGCATAAAATTATTTATAAGTCTTGTAGAACTTCTTCCCATCCAATTGTGTTATTTCTATCAATTATTTTAATTAGTCCTACTAAAGTGTCTACCTTGATCACAATTCTAGCTGTTACATTATAAGTATTATCGTCTTGCATAATAATTACATTTTGATTAATTGAGTTTTCTACAACAATATATTTCCCGTGTGCAAAACAATTTCGAATATGTCTTAACAATTTTAGTAACTTATTTGATTCTAGAGTTTTTCCGATAACAAATCTTTCTGTAATAATATCATCCAACATATTATCCATCAGCTTATTCTCTTCAAATCTATCTAATAAATCATCCTCATCAGTAAAAATGTAATTACCCGAATTGAAATCAATTATTGCATCAAGCCTTTTTTGTAAGCCATATATTGAGTTATAATTTTCTTTCCAGCCATATTCCTTCAGAGATATAGCTCTTCTAGATGTAGTCTCGCAAGGTGTATTTACAACAAAAAACTTTAGTAGTAAATACTCAACTTTCCTATCTAATACTACCTCAGGTCGACTATCAATTAAAATTGATTTGTTCTTAATGTATTTATATGTTTGGTGCTGTTTGCTTTTCGCCATATATACATCACCTCTTATAACAATAAACTGATGAGAAAATTTTCGTAACACACATACTAATTTATTCTATTGTAATACTACATCTTGCACAACAAACTTATTTCTTGACAAGTCTTATGCTATATCTTGTGTTTATCCTTTCAGCATACTCACGTCGATATATACATCCAATCATAAAGTTTGCATTTTTATCGACCACTTCGACCACTATTCTACCAAACCCTTGATATTACAGGTTTTCGTCGGTGGTAGATAGTTTTTATCTACCACCTTTTTTCCTTTACCTTGTTCAAGCTATTTCTGAGCAGTCTTCACACGCTCTATAAAGTCTCTCTCGACTCTCGTTAATTGATCTTTGCTTCGTTCTTTGTACTTCTCATACTCTAATTCAGCTTTTACTTTAGCTTCTTCATGACTGATTTTTCCTGCGTTGTCCAACAACTCGCTTCCACTCATTTTTATAAAGTCATCTAACTTTCCTATCCAATCTTTCATATACATTGGCCTTTGCCTGATTGCTTGGAGTTCAGCAAACTCTAGATATGGGGTGACTAATCTATTCAAAATTTTAATTTCATCTTCCTGTAAATAGTTCTTTGCAATAGATGCATCGGCTTTTCTCAAACTTTTTCCATCAAAGGCTGTCATTCCCATAAAGTCTTTATCTGCGTCAGCTCGTAAATAAACAATTTCTGCAGCTGTGTGACCATGCGCTGCAAAGTGCATTTTATTTTGTACTATCTTGAAAAACGCTACGGATTCAGATGCTCTTGGATCATAACAATACTTGTTGAATAAATATCAAGTATTTGCCTGTAAAAGATTTTCTCACTTGATCGAATATCTCTAATACGCTCAAGAAGTTCTTGAAAGTAGTTGCCGCCTCCTGCGTTTTTAAGAAGGTCGTCATTCATAGCAAATCCTTTTTTAAGATACTCTTTTAAGATCTTATTTGCCCAAATACGAAATTGTGTACCGCGTAATGACTTTACACGATAACCAACAGATATGATTACATCGAGGTTGTAATGGTCCACTTGATATTCTTTACCATCTGAGGCAGTATGGGCAAATTTTGCCCATACTGAATCTTTCTCTAATTCGCCTTCTTTAAAAATATTTCTTATATGCTTACCAATGACACTTCTATCTCGTTGGAACAACTCAGCCATTTGATCTAATGAAAGCCATACGGTATCACCATCAAACGTTGTTTCTATTTTCGTCAAACCATCTTCTGTCTGATACATGATAATCTCTGAGTTCATAGCTTGGCCCCCTTCCGTCAGCTTTCATTATATATTAAATCAATTTTTCAACGGCATCAACTCATCGAAAAGTTCGAGCAGTTACTCCGATCAATATGTTGTTTAACCATCTTAATTTTTCATAACTCCTATGCTACATCTTGTGGTCTTGGTCCTTTCACCCTACTCACGTCGTGCTTGTCTCACCTCTATATGCATAGCTCCGCCATTGCCCCCTCTCTACTGAAAGCGGACATGGAAAAAACTATGTCATTATGCAAAAAGAATCTGCGCCGAAACAGCAAATCCTTTTTTAATAAATTTGTGCATTAGTAACACTTCAATATGATAGCATAATAAAACTAAAAAAGTTGTCACAATTTGCGTAGAGTATTAATTTTTTTACTTATCTGATACCTCAATATACCCATCATTTATTATTGCCTCTGGGATAGTGTGCAAAATCCTTCTTGCAGCATGGCTCCCAGCCCACTTTGTGAGCTGCCTTGCAGCCTCCTTCATATAGGGGCCTCGTCTTCGGGGAGAATGGGCATCACTGCCTAGTGCATGTATCATGTTTTGCTTTATTAGCTTTTTGGCAGTCTTGCGTACATGTTTGCCAAAGAGGCCTGTTATGCTACCGGTATTTACCTGAGCTAGAGCTCCTAGGTTTATTAGTGGCTCTAGGGTGCTAGGTTCATGTACTATTCGTCTATTGCGCTCAGGATGGGCTATAATTGGCGTTATCCCATTGATCTTTAAGCTATAGACTACATCCTCTGTATAGATGGGTATATCCATCATAGGTAGCTCTATTAGTAGGTATCTAGAATTATTTATACATAGCTTTTTAGGTCCTTTATGTGTATTATATTAGGACTTATAAAGACCTCTGCCCCATCTAATATTTTTATATCAGCTGATAGGTCATCTATCAGGGGCTGTACCTGTGATTTGCTTCTTGTATAGCATCTAGGTAGGTCTCCACCGTATGGTCTTCTTCGCTAAAGTGGTGGCTTGCAATGATGGTCCTGATACCTTCGGTCACTGCAATATCAAGCATAGCCCTAGTTTCTTCTAGGGATATGGGTCCATCATCTACCCCAGGGTATATATGACAATGAAGGTCAATCATAAGGAATCACTCACTTTAGGCTCTTCTAACACCCTTTGAAAAGCTTCGCGTCGATTGCTTCTTTAGTAAATCCTGATCATACTCATAGTTATAGCGGCCCTTCTTTTCTATTGGATACCTGTTGAGTACTGCCCCAATTATGTTAGCCCCTACCCTCTCTAGATCATCCTTAGCCTCCTGGGCCATCTCATAGCTGGTAGAGCCATACTCTACAACTAAAATTACCCCGTCTACCAATCTTGACACAGCAGCATCAGTTACAGGTAGGACTGGTGGAGCGTCTATTATCACAGTGTCATATTCACTGGCCACTGTTGTTATAAGGGACTCCATCCTGGCAGTACCTATTAGCTCAGAAGGGTTTGGTGGCTTTGGGCCACTGGTTAATACCTCAAGGTTTTTTACCCCAACAGTGTTACAAATATCCTTGTAATCTATGCTTTGCACTAATACATTTGTAAGCCCCTTTACATTTAAGAGGCTAAGGGCCTTGTGTATATGAGGCCTTCTTAAATCGCTGTCAATGAGTAGTACCCTCTTGTCGGACTGGGCTATAGTTATAGCAAGGTTAGCAGCTGTGTGCTTTTCCCCTCAGACTGACTAGCTGAGGTCACCATTAATACCTTTAGCTGCTTGTCCAGGCTTGAAAACTGTATATTGGTCCTAAGGGTCTTGTATGCCTCTGCTGCTGGAGCCTTTAATAATTGGTTGCCTTTTAGAATTGTTGAATCTGCCATGCCTGCACCCCTATTCTATTTCCGGGATAACACCTAGAACAGGTAGCCCTAGCTGTTTTTCTATGAAGTCCGGTTCCTTTATGGTATTGTCCAAGAGCTCTATGATAAAGGCTAGGCCTATCCCTAGCATGAGGCCTAAGATAAGAGAAATAGCAATATTTAGCTTTACATTTGGTTTTACAG
>JGI24707J26582_10003993_pt1 | contig 10380 bp, 4 predicted proteins | sample BioPla1DNA1_FD_26582 | JGI IMG/M metagenome (IMG submission 26582) | reverse complement strand
TGGGAGATTGTAAAAACCTTTGTACCCTAGCCATATCTACTTCATTAGCCTGTTCTTTACTAATGAGCTGGGCCTCTACCATTTTATCTACCTGCTCCTTAATACTATCATAGGATACAGAAGATCTAAAATTTAAGTGCTGCAGCACAAAGTGTAGTAGACTTCCCCGCTCTGCAGCAGTCATGGCCTTGGCCTCTTCTTCCAAAAATGACGGTCTCTTTACCAACTTAGGCACTGCCATAGGTAAAGTGGCAATCTCCTCTGAAAACTGGTTATCCAAATATCTTTTCAGTTCCGTTACGGATATCTTTACTGGTAGCCTACTGGATTCCTTATGGGGATACTCCCACTCCAGCCTCTTAGATATTTGACTACTAAGGGATAGACCGTCCTCCTCCCCTATCTCCCATAGAAAGTCTGAAGGTTCTATAGTATCCTCCCCTTGGGACCCATCTTCCATCATGGCATCCATCTTGCTATATATCTTGATCTGCCACCGTGATTCATCGTCTACTATCTCCTGGCTGCTAGCTCCTGATATATCAGCCAATTCCCTTAGCGGCTTTCCATCTTTATGCCTAATTATGGCTGGACCTAACCAATCTAGATATTTTCTTGACTTCAGCATTTGATACTCTGGAAGCTTTGCTTCCTTGATTGTGAGGGCGGCTGTCCAATTCCTTATCTCCTGATTTAAATCCTTAACAGCACCGCTAATAAACAACCTTTCCCTTGCCCTAGTTAATGCTACATATAGTATCCGCATCTCCTCCGATAGGGTCTCATTGGTTATCTTATGTTTTAAGGCTTGTTTTGCCAAGGTTGAATAGATAATTCTTCTATCATAGTCTACATAGTCAGGCCCCAGGCCTAAATCCTGATGGAGCAAAATGTTTTGGGCAGTGTCCATAAGATTGAATTTTTTCCCACATCCTGCCACAAATACCATAGGGAACTCAAGGCCCTTGCTCTTGTGTATGCTCATAATCCTAACGACGTTTTCATTCTCCCCTAGGATCTTGGCACTCCCCATATCCCCTTGACTGGTCTTCAGCCTATCGATAAAGTGGATAAAGTTAAATAGTCCCTTAAAGCTGGTCTCCTCATACTGACGGGCCCTTTCAAAAAGTATTCTAAGGTTTGCCTGCCTCTGTACCCCTCCCGGCATAGCACCGACGCAGCTATAATAGCCGGTTTCTCCATATAGATACCAAATAAGCTCATCGGTGGGTAAATAGAGGGCTCTATCCCGCCATTTATTTAGCTTATGGATAAATTCATCAGCTTTTTGTGATAACTTGCCCTGCCCCTCTTCAGCCATCTTGATAAGTGCCTCATAGAAGGTGGATTCCCTATCCATCAGCCTAACATCTATTAGCTCCTCAGGAGTCCAGTTTTCCATGGGGGATCTTAGGACCGCCAATAGCGGAATATCCTGTCTGGGGTTATCAATTACTTGAAGAAGGGACAGCATGGTTTGTACCTCTATGGTCTTAAAGTATCCCGTTCCGCTATCGGTATAGACTGGGATATCCTGAGCAGTTAGCTCCTCAGCAAAAGTATCAGCCCAGTTAAGAGTAGTTCTTAGGAGAATAACTATATCCCTAAAATCCACCTTTCTATATGCGTCCTTGCTTTTGTCATAGATTTTGGCAGCTTGTCCTTTGCCATCCACACCCACTAGCTGCCTTATCCTTTGTCCGATTATCCTTGCCTCAGTTTGAACAATATCCAAAGGCTCGTGCTGAGCGATTCCATCACTATCATCATCACTATCTAACCTAGCATAGGATTCATCTTCTTCCAACGGATTATTGTCCTTCATATCTATAATACAAAGCTCTATAGCTTGCCCTTTGGAAGGCAGCCCCTCTTCCTCTTTGTAGACAGCCCCCCATCTGAGTTCCTCTTCTTCATCATAATCCAGCTCACCTACATTTTGGGACATTATCTGTTTGAAGATAAAGTTGACCCCATCTACAATCCTCTTCCTGCTTCTGAAGTTCTTAAAGAGCTGGATCTTACGATCTTTGGTACCAGCTTCCAAGGAATAGGAGGTGTATTTTTCCATAAAGAGCTCTGGCCTGGCCTGGCGGAAGCGGTAGATGCTCTGTTTAACATCTCCCACCATAAACATATTTGGCCTTGGACTATCCTTTCTGGAAACGGTGGTCAGTATAACCTCTTGGACTAGATTACTGTCCTGGTATTCATCTATCATTACCTCTTCATAACGCTTTCTTAGTTCTAAAGCTACCTTGGAGGGAATCCTCTCCCCATCCTCCCCTTCATCCAGCAAAAGCTCCAGACACATATGTTCCAGGTCATTAAAATCTAACAAGCCTCTGGCCTTCTTTTTTTCCGTATATCTGACACCTAATTCCCAAGCCAAATCCGTTAGACATTTGATCATGGGATAAAGCTGATTTAAATCCCTTATAATTTGATCAGGCTCCATCCCAAACAGTTCAGCTTGAATTTTCCTAATACGGTCCTTGGCATCATCCCTTATCTTTCTTACCTGGCTCTGCTTATTCTTATCCACATCCTTGCCACATCTGGGCAGTCTTTCAAAGGCTACTTGAGATATCCTCTGATGAATTCGTTCCCAGCTTACCTGGCTATCTTCCATAATATCTCGGATAGCAGAGTATTCCTCCTTATAATTAGCTAGATAAGGATATAGTTCTGGCTCCCCTTTTATAATTTCTATAGCCTGGCCCATTGATTCTAGCAGCCCAGATATCTCTATCTTTAGATTCTCTATTAGTTCCCTACCCCAGCTTGTACTAGCTAGGTCCCTTCCCTCTGAGATCATGAAGTCCTGGCTATGCTTATCCAGCCATTCCTTGGGCCATGGATGGCTTTGAACAAAATCATAGAGTTTTAGAACCATATCCTGTAGTCTCTTATCATCCCGATTACTGCTATAACTCTCCACTAAATCCAAAAAAACCTCGTCCATGTCATCCTTCATGTATCTATCTTCAAATAGTTCCTCCAAGGCCTCTAGCTTTAACAGTAGCCCTTCAGTCTGATTTGCAATCCTAAAGTTAGGATCGATATCTAACTGGTGGAAGTTATTCTTTACAACCTCTAGGCAAAAGGAATGAATGGTGGTTATGCTTGCTCTATTGAGTAGGGCTAGTTGGCGCTGCAAAACTTCTGATTCTGGGTCCTTCTCCAATGCATTGGATAGGCCATCCCCTATCCGCTCCTTCATCTCAGTAGCAGCAGCATTGGTAAAGGTAACCACCAATAGCCTGTCTATATCCACGGGATTTTTGGGATCTGTAACCTTCTGGATAATTCTCTCCACCAAGACCGCAGTCTTACCCGCTCCAGCGGCTGCTGCCACCAATAGGTTACTATTCCTAGTCCTTATGGCATCCAATTGTTGATCCGTCCATTTTATCTTACCACTCATTCTCTTGTCCCCCTTGTTGAATGATNCCCCATACCTGGTCATCTTTCATATCCCTTATAAGTCTATAGCTGTTGTCCTTNAGGGATGGGTCAAACTGACAAACTGACTTCAGGGATGGGTCAAACTGACAAACTGATGAATATGAGCAAAACCTACATGCCGTTACTTTCTTTTCCTTGTAGGGGTTGATAGAAATCTTGCCCTCCATCATCTCCTGGCCCATCTGGATTAACAATCTTTTGCTATAGCTGCATAGATCGTCAAATTGCTTCATGGTTGCCGCCGACGAAGCCTTGCCCAGGACATCTCCCTTGTTTAGCCGGGCAGGGATTATAAGGGAAGATCCTTGAATATCCCGATCCATTTCCTTAACCAGCCTTACATCGGCTAATACTAGACCTTTCATCTTCAATTCCTTCATTATAGCCTTCTCTATCTCTTGCTGGTCCAGCTCCCCCGTCAAGCGGATCATAGGGTCATCGATTGGAAAATAGAACATTCCCGCTGGCAAGACCTTCTCCCCTAATGCCTCTTCTCCGTGTTCCAAGACAGCACCCAAATAGGTAACCAATTGTATCTGCAAGCCATAATAGACATCGGACAGTTTAAAAGCCCTACTTCCCGATTTATAATCGATAATCCTTATATAGGTTCCCTCTTTCTTCTTAATCCCATCCACCCTGTCAATCCTCCCCACCAGATGAATCTTGTCCCCAGAGGGTAGTTCAAGTACAATGGGAGGAAATTTGTCCTTGGGGGATTCTCCAAAGGAAAGCTCATAGCCTATAGGCTCAAATCCACTCCTAGATATCTGCTCTGCTATAATCCATATTGCCCTGGTAATTATTCGCTTTAGACGTGTTACCAAATATCGATACCGGTCGCTATTATTTACCAGCCAGCCCATCCTCTTCTCTAGCAGTTCATCTACTATGGAAGAAATCTCCTCTCTGCACCAATTCTTGTCCAATTCTCGCCAGCTTATGCCGGCTTCCTTTATTCTCATGGAAAAGACATCTATTACATGGTGCATAAAGGTCCCCAGATCAGGAGGGGTCAGCCTATACACCTTTCTCTCCTTAGCCCGCAAGCCGTACCTAATATAAAAGGAAAAAGGACAGGATGCGTACTGCTCCAATCGAGATATGCTAGAGTACATGGGGGAACCATATAGCTTTTTAACCTTTTTGGCTTCTACCTTTCTGATTTGATTGGTATATCCTATCCATTCCTCTACCCTAGTCAACCTTTCCTGCCAGGGCTCCTGCTCTTCATACCAATCCCTTACATGTTTCCAAACAGGGTTTACTACTTTTCCACCCATACCTTCCCTTACTACGGATATAAATTCATTGAAGGTGGGCATAGGTGCACAGATCATGCCCAGCATATCCTTTGGATCACTAACTTCTACCAAATTGCTTCTCTCGGTTATTTGGGGGAAAATCTTCCTCAAGCGGGAGATGATGATGGAAGGTCTCATAGTCCTACCCTCATGGTCTGCGATAGGATAGCTGATATATAATAGGCCTCCCGTAGTAGACAAGGTAGAATAGATTATAAACTGTTCTTCAAATGCTTGGGTCCTGGTATCCTGGGCCAATTCTACACCCATCTTCCGTAGAGAATGTCTGTCTTCATCCGACAGTATTCCTTCCTCACCTGGCGGTGCAGGAAATATACCATCATTAACCCCTAGAATAAATAATGCTTTTATTTCATGGCTCCTGGAGCGTTCAATGCTGCCCACTAGGACCTGGTCAAGGGAAGGAGGTATCAGTCCAATCTTATGTTCACTGAAGCCTATGGAAAGTATATTGCGAAACTTCTCTATACCCATGCTCTCCTCTCCCATGGCCTCTACAGTCTGATCCAAGACTTCCATAGATATATTCCAGATCTGGCCATACTCGTTAGCTAGGGCCAGGAAGCCTGTCTCCTTTAAATCCTCAATCCTTTCTTCTATCAGTTGAGGAACCTCTAAATCACAAAGAAATTCATATAGGGCACTACACATGGTACGGACCGAGGTCCTGCCCTTGGTTTTATTACGAAAGCTTATAAGTGGCCCAAGAATACTTCGGCGGCTCTTGTTTACCCTATCTATAATAGCCAGCTCAGCTTCCGTCACACTTCCAGTATCAAATCCTGAATCCGGTCTATATACCCAATCCTCTTGGCTGGCCCATTGATTTCCCCTTATACCGTTTGCCAATACATAGTTCTCCAGTATATCCATTTCATCCCTATCTAGCCCAGTAAGTCCTGTCTTTAGGTATCTAAAGACAGCCTCATAGGACCAATTATGTATAAATATATCCATCATGGACAATATGAGGGTGACTAAAGGATGGCTGTCTATGGGTTTTTTTGCATCTATAAAGAAAGGAATTCCGTATTGGGGGAAAATTGCCGATATAAGCTTTTCGTATTCCCCCAGATTCTTTGTAACCACAGCAACATCCTTGTACCTTAGACCTCTATCTCTGCACAAGGACTGGATACTTCGTGCTGCCTGCTCAATCTCTGTATATATACTGCTAGCAGTANATATCTCTATATCCTTGGTCTTCTCTTCATATCTTTTATAGGGATAAGAGAAGAAGTATCTCTCCATATGGGCTAATTCCCGGCTATTCCTATACCGATAGAAAGGCTGCTCCTTAAGGGCTATTGGCCTTTCAATGGGTATACTATTTTTCTGGGCTAGCTCCATAAGTTTTGAGGCCGTATTTCGTACAGGGGCAAAGATATCATTGTTTAAAAAGGACATCTCATCAGCTAGAAAATCGGTACAGAGACATATGTTGACCCTTTTGGCTTTTTTAAGTAATTCTTCTATGACTCTATACTCCTGGGGAGTAAATCCAGAAAATTCATCAATCCATATTTCCGATCCGTCAAATTGAGTAGATTCAGCAAGTTTTTCAGCCATCAAGCTTAGGTCATCATCTGCATCGATGTACCTTTCGTGAACCAGTTCTTCAAACCTATTGTATATGGCTCCAATCTCCTTAATCTTTTCCTTTAAGCCCTGGTCCTCAATATCATTATGGAGCTCTTCAAGCATAGAGGGGGTAACATTATATCTTTTGAATTCTGAGATAAGCTGGGATACTGTGCCAACAAATCCTGTCTGGTTTGAGGCCCTACCAAAGAAATCTAATTGATTCCCTAGTTCTTCTATTATTCGGTAGATGAGCATGGCTTTACCTGAAGAATTGATATGCCGTCTAGTAAAGCCTCCCACCTCTCCAAAGACCCTGTATGCCATTCGTCTAAAGCTTAAAACTTGGGCATCTATAGCTCCTCCCCTAGGCGCTATTTCAATCAGATCCTTCTCAGCCTGCATAGAATATTGCTCAGGAACAACCAAAATCAATGGTTTTTTTATGCGCCCCTCTAGTTTACTCCTGATTTCCTGTAAACAATAATAACTCTTGCCACTACCTGACCTACCGTAGATAAGCCTTAAGCTCATAAAGAAAAGCCCCCTTCTGTCTTTATCTATCCCCTTTTATATACACTTCTGCCAATACTCTGTCAATACATTATTCTCTTTTGGTATACTCATTTTATCATAGGATATAGTCATATTACAATATACTGAAGACAAGCAGCAATTAGACAGACAGCCTAGAGCATAAACTCAAGAATCAGGACCTATTCTATTGAGCCAGCAAGAGAAGACTACTCAATAAAGCCCACTACACTTTTTCATTATTCTCAAAAGGATACATATAAAAGGACAAAAAAAGAGCTGCTACTTGACTAGACAACCAGTCTTGTAACAACCCCTATTTCTTTATCTCTGTACTCTACCAGAGGCATCCCCTTCCTTAAGGGTTTCAACCTCATCAACGGATACCATATTCATATCTCCTATGATAGTATGCTTAAGTGCCGAAGCAGCAACTGCAAACTCCAGAGCATCTCTATGATTGTAGCCAGATACCAGGGAATAGATAAGGCCTCCTCCAAACGAATCTCCGCCTCCTACTCTATCAACAATGTGCAGATTGTATTTTCTCGAGAACAAATATTCCTCCCCATCATAGAGCATAGCGGACCAGTTGTTGTCGGAAGCAGACAAACTCTCCCTCAAGGTTACAGTGACAATTTTCAGGTTGAAACGATCCATAAGCTCTTTGGCTACATATTTATAGCCTTCCATATCCAGCTCACCTGAAGTAACATCCGTATCGGCGGCTTTTATTCCAAATACCTTTTCAGCATCCTCCTCGTTGGCAACTACCACGTCTACATACTCCATAAGTTTACCCATGACTTGACCCGCTTTTTCAGTAGTCCACAGCTTCTTTCTGTAATTTAAGTCGCAGCTGACTGTAAGTCCCATCTCTTTGGCAATCTTGCACCCTTCTTCTGTCAGCTTAGCTACATTATCCCCCAAGGCAGGGGTAATACCGGTAAAATGGAACCATTTTGCTCCTTCAAATGCAGCTCTCCAATCGATATCTCCGGGCTGTGCTTGGTATATAGAGGAATAGGCCCTGTCATAAACTACCTTAGAAGGTCTTACTGAAGCACCCTTCTCATAGAAATAGATGCCAACCCTTTCCCCGCCTCTAGCAATAAAACTAGTATCCACTCCAAATCTTCTCAGCTCATTGATGGCCGCGTCCCCTATAGGGTTGTTAGGAAGTTTTGTTACAAAAGCCGCGTCTAGGCCATAATTTGCTAATGACACTGCCACATTAGCTTCACCACCACCGTACACCACTTCAAAACTGTTTGCCTGCACAAATCTCTGATGTTCCGGCGGAGACAACCGTAGCATTATTTCCCCAAAGGTTACAACTTTTTTTGACATTCATATCCTCCTCGCCTATTTTTTTCTTCTTATAAGTAAATATCTTCTGTCAAGATTATCACTGATGTATACCAATAGGATAACAGACAATAGATTTATATATGCTTATTTTTTCTTGCTGCGTTTATCTTTGAAATAAACTCCTCCGCTGTCTTGGTGATGGATCCATAATCTCCAGTTGCTGCACCTCTTGTCAAGGCGCCGCCAACTCCCACTGCTACAGCACCTGCCTTAATCCACTCTTCAACATTGTCTACATTTACTCCTCCAGTAGGCATAAGTTTTGCGTATGGGATCGGCCCTAGGATAGATTTTATAATCTTTGGTCCAAATAGCTCACCAGGGAATATTTTGATAATATCCGCTCCGGCTTCCATAGCCTCTACTACTTCTTTAATGGACATAGCACCTGGCATACAAGGAACCCGATATCTGTTACATAGTTTTACAGTATCTAGGTTCAAATAAGGACTTACTATATACTGGGCGCCTGCTAATATAGCTGCTCTAGCTGTTTCCGGATCCATTACTGTACCAGCACCTATTAGGATTTCTCCATTGTCATATACTTTTGATAAATCACTTATAAGCTTGTCAGCGCCTGGAACAGTAAAGGTAATTTCTATGCCTACCACCCCTCCTTCAATACAGGCTTCGGCAATCCTAAATGCTTGCTCACTGGACTCTGCTCTTACAACCGCTACCAATCCGCCTTCAGTTATCTTAGTTATAACCCGTTCCTTATCCATATAGTCTTCTCCCTTCTTTAATTGGTTATCTGATTATGTCAAATCCTCAGTGTATCCCATTCTCTTAGAAATATCACTGGCAGCTCTTATAACATACCGTGCTATTTCTTCGTCCCTATCAGGGTAAATAATTTCTTTATTACCCGATGTGCTGACAGCTGCAATAATTCGTCTTCTATAGTCGTAAACAGGTGCTGCAATACACCTAATGCCCACTTCATGCTCCTCATCATCCTTTGCCCAGCCCAATCTTTTAACTTTACCTATTTCTTCCAAAATCTGATTCAAGTCAGTTAAGGTATTAGGAGTATAAGAAGTAAGCTCATTCTTAACAAAAATTTCTTGAATATAGCTAGTATTTTTATCCGATAGTAATATCTTGCCTACTGCAGTACAATGAAGGGGTATTCTCTTGCCTATGGATGAATACATTCGAATGTTGTGATAGTTTTCAATCTTATCTATATATACAGCCTCTCCTTCTATTAATGTAGCTAAATGAACAGGCTGACCTGTAAGAACAGACAGATTCCTCAAATAAGGCTGAGCTTCCGTCTTTAATTCAACATGGTTTAGGTATAAACTACATAATTCTATAAATTTTAAGCCTAAACGATAAGCTCCTGTATCCTGGTTTTGTTCTATATATCCCCTCTCTGCCATAGAATTAAGAAGTCTGTGAACAGTGCTTTTGTGTAGCCCCACTCTCTTACCGATTTCCGTAACTCCTAGCCCGTCCTTCTCTATAGCTAAGGTCTCTAATATTTCAAATGCTCTGTCTACTGATTGTACTGTATTAGATGACATACATATCCCTCTGTTTCATATGGTAAAACTCTGTTTCTGTTAATTATATTATACCACAAGATCTATATGAACTTCAACAAAAAAAGATAAGACTTTTATCTTATCTTTTTCCCAAAACTTATCACAAATATTAGCAATACTATAGGGTGATATCGTAAATTCTATAGTTTTACCATCTATGTGGATACCATTTGAGTCTATCTTCTCTTCATTTATATCAGTATAGTAATCTTTAGATGCTTCTTTAAATGAAATTAACAGCGGCCTCTGAATATTATATAATACAAATGCTGAGCAGCATAATAATCATAATACCAGATAACCACTATTTTTAGAAGTTGGTTTGGTTAAAAAAGGGGATCCCGTTGGAATATTTATAAAATATTTCAACGGGATCCCATCTCTATATCTTAGCTTCTCATCAGATTAAATTAGTTACCCCGCAATTGATCCCACAATTCTGCTCTCTGATCCATTACATCTTGTCCGCCTGCTGTGAGATATTCTTCTATTAGAGAATCCCACACTTGATCGAAATCTTCGGGCTTTGCGGTGATTGATTTTGC
>JGI24707J26582_10003982_pt1 | contig 10394 bp, 9 predicted proteins | sample BioPla1DNA1_FD_26582 | JGI IMG/M metagenome (IMG submission 26582) | reverse complement strand
CAACTCCGCCAGCTGATGAGGCGCCGCCCACCGAAGGACTGTCCATGACGATGATCATCGTGATCCTCATCATAATCATCATCGTGATCGCGGCAGGCTACTACTTCCTGGTGCGGAAGTAAAACCCTCACCTTTTTTGTACGAAACCCCCGTGAGGCAGAGCCTCATGCCGCGCGGATAAAAATCCTCTGCCCCGCGCTGACGCGGCAGTGGACCGCAACAGACCTTCACGCACGCCAGCGGCCCACCCCCCGGCCCGGCGCATACCCCGCGCTCTCCAGGCGACCGGGAGTGCGGCGAGAAGACCATAAACCCGCGGCCGGGAGACGCGCCCACTCCCGGTGATCTTTTGCGCCCAAAAAAGAAGTGAGAGGGATTCGCCGCCCGCCCGAACCCGGATTAAGGATCACTCACGCTGCAGCGGGCGCCTCAGCAGGCAGCACCTCCTCACGCTGCGGCAGGATGATCCAGATCAGGATATAGACGACGATACCCGGGACGAACCCCGTGACCGCGGTGATGGCAGCCCAGATCACCCGGATGACGTTCGGGTCGATATCAAGGTATTCTCCGATGCCGCCACACACCCCGGCGATCCACCGGTCGGTTGTTGAACGATATAACTTCTTCATGCCAGTTCTTCCGGGTGCTCACTCAAGCTGCAGAGATGATAGACTTTTCCCGGGTGGAGCCAAGCACCTCAGGCCTGCGGGAGGGGGGCACAGACATCACAACCACCGCAGGGAACCTCCTCAAACCGCTCCCCGAAATACTCCAGGACCTGCCGTCTCCGGCACACCCCCGTCGTGCTGCAGTAGTCCACCATCCTCTGCAATTTCGAACGCGCAACCCTGCGCTGGAACTCAGAGGGCAGGTCGCGGTCGATGAAGGACCTCAGGCGTCTTGCGTCGTCATCATGATAGAAGAGGATACAGTCGCTCTCGCCCCCGTCCCTCCCCGCCCGACCGCTCTCCTGATAGTAGGCCTCAAGCGTCTTTGGCATATCGTAGTGGACGACAAACCTGACATCCGGCTTATCGATGCCCATACCAAAAGCGCTCGTCGCACAGACGACCGGGACCTTCCCTGCCATGAACCGGTCATGCGTCCGCTCCCGGGCCGCTGCCGTCATCCCGGCATGGTAGGGGAGCGCCCGGAGCCCGTCAGCCCGGAGCCGGGCTGCAAGCGTCGCAGCCCCATCCCGCGTTGCAAGATAGACGATCCCGGCCTCACCCCCCCGCCCCTGCAGGTAACCACAGAGGCGCTCGTACGCGTCCTCTCCTTTCGGGACGACGATATACCTGAGGTTCTCCCGGTTGAAACTCCCGACATAGACCGGGGGATTGTTGAGGTTGAGCTGCCGCACGATATCATCACGGACGTCCGGCGTCGCGGTCGCTGTCAGGGCAACCATCGGCACCTGCGGGAACCGTTCTTTCAGGACCCGGAGCGCCCGATACTCCGGGCGGAACTGGTGCCCCCACATCGATATGCAGTGCGCCTCGTCGACCGCGATGAGTGTTATGGGGAGAGACGCGACGAGGGTGAGGAAGTCGTCACTGACCGCCTTCTCCGGCGAGACGTAGAGGATCTGGACGATACCCTCTTCAAGTTCCGAGAGGATCCGCCGCGTCGCCGCATAAGAGCAGGAAGAGTTCAGCGCTTCCGCAGGGATCCCGCGGCCCTGCAGGTCATCGACCTGGTCTTTCATCAGGGCGATGAGCGGCGATATCACGAGCGTCACACCATCGCCGATGAGCGCGGGGACCTGGTAGCAGAGCGACTTACCCCCGCCGGTCGCAAGCACCGCAAGGACGTCGCGCCCCTCCAGGAGGTCCTGGATGATCTCCCGCTGGTAGGGCTTAAACGCCGTATGCCCAAAATAGCGCTGCAGAATGAGATGCAGGCGATCCATCACCAGAGATAGGCGCTCTACCGGCATAGCATCTTCGCAAGGATGAGATCCAGGACCCGGGGACCTCCGTGGGGGGAGAGGGTCCCCCGCCATACCCCGGGAGNGAGATCGNCCGGCCAGTCTCAGGAANCGAGCGATGAGAACCCGCCCGGTCGCAATCCCGGGGCCAACCCATGCCCTGTATCACCGCCCTGCGGTTTTTCGCGACNCTTCCCCTTCTGCAGGGAGTCAATACCATACACGTGAACTACCCCCGCTTGCGCAAGGGGACTTCTCGCCTGTTGAGTTAATCCGGGACCTCTTCCCAGAACCCGATGATGGCAGAGAGGATCCTCCCCCGCAGTTCGGCAATCCTTGCCTCGTCGACCTGGTGAGTCTCGGGGTCGATGTAGCCGTCAGTCTCATAGAGGTCGCGGTTAACCTCGACCTGGATCCAGGGGGTCCGTGTCCGCCGGTAGTGCGCAACCGTTATGAACCCGCCCCTGAAGGGATCGTTCATCGCGATCCGCCCCTCCCCGTCGAACTCATCCTGGAACGACCGGGCAAGAGCAGAAAGCCACTCCGGCGGGCAGGTCACAAGACCCCCCTTCCTGCGAGGCCTCCCGTTTCGGTCGCCCCTGTTGCTCAGGCAGAAGAGCGGACGCGGGCGTCCTGCATCCTTCTGGATCGGAGGGGCCGTGGGCAACATGCTGTGGCAGTCGAAGGCGATCTCGATGGAATGGGCATCGATGAGATTGGCCAGCCGGTTATGGAACGGAAAGTAGTATCTCTGCAGGAGGGTTCCGATCAACTCCCTCCCGGGCACCAGGCCCTTCCGGTACACGGGAGTCCCATCCTGCGTGGTCACCTTGACCACACCGTCCCGGGTCCGCGGCGGGTACTCGTAGGGCGCCCGGTTAGGNTCGACAAAGATCCGGGAGACCTCAAAGTCTACCAGCGCCTCCGCTGCATCATCGAATCCGTAGAGGAGGCGGGTATGGGGGTCGCTGTTAAAGATTATCTCCCTCCGCGAGAGATTGGCGAGACCCCTGACCTCTGGCGGAACCGAGACACCGCTGTGGGGGATGGAGAAGAGGAACGGGTAGCGGCCGCTCAACCTCTCCTCCCTCCTCCCCGGCGTCTCCAGGAACTGACATTCATACCTCTACCTGGAGTATGGAGATAACCAGATACAAAAGCGCATTGGTCAAAGGCTACCCGACCCCGATGGGGGTCCGGCCGAATACGCATCCATCCTGCGGGGCGGAAAAAACCCTGGCCCCGGAGCGATACAATATTCACCCTGTATGACTCATTCCACCGGTATCAGAGTTGTTTTGCACCCACTGCAGGCAGGAATCGCTCAAACNGGATGCTCCCCCGGCAAAATCCACGTCCGTGGGGATCGTTAGCGACGGGGTGAGGAGGCGGCATGACAGAAGAAGATATGGGAAGAGAGCGATGGTCGTCGACAGTGGGCTTCATCCTTGCAAGCATCGGGTCGGCCGTAGGAATCGGGAACGTCTGGCGGTTCCCCTACATCGTGGGCACCAACGGCGGCGGCGCGTTCCTGATCCCGTACCTGGTCTCAGTCTTCCTCTTNGGCCTCCCCCTGATGATGCTTGAGTTCGCCATCGGGCGCAGTACCGGGACATCGGTGGTCNCCGCTTTCCGGTCCATACAGGGCCGGTTCTCTGTTGCGGGCCTGGCTGTCGTCGCCGTCGCCGGCCTGGTACTCAGTTACTACCTCGTGATCACGAGCTGGGTGCTCGCCTACGCCCTCTTCTTTGCCCTCAACCGGCCGATGGAGTTTGGTGCGTTCACAGGCTCATACTTCCCGCTCATCTTCTACCTCATCTCCGGGACGGCCGTCTTCTTGACAGTGCGCTCCGGGGTCAGAGAGGGGATCGAACGGGTCTCCCGGATCCTCATCCCGGTCCTGGTCGTGATCCTCCTCTTCCTCGTGGTCTTCGCGCTCACCCGTTCAGGGGCCGCGGCCGGGATCGCGTTCTACCTCTCCCCTGACTACTCAAGACTTGCCGACCCGACCGTCTGGACCGCGGCGTTCGGGCAGACCTTCTTCTCGCTCTCGGTGGGCATGGGTGTTATGCTCACCTACGGGAGTTACCTGGAGAGAGGAGACCTCTTCCAGAACGCCTCTGTCATTGCCGTCACCGATATGCTNATCGCCATCCTCGCCGGACTCGTGATCTTCCCCCTGGTCTTCACCGCAGGCCTTGACCCTGCAGCCGGGGTGAACCTCACGTTCATCACCCTGCCCGCCGCCTTTCTCGAGATGCGGTCTGGCATGCTCTTTGGAGCGCTCTTCTTCACGATGCTCTTTGCTGCGGCGCTCACCTCCGCGGTATCCATGCTCGAGGTCCCGGTGGCGGCCATGATGGACTCATGCGGCTACTCCCGGAAGCGTGCGACGCTCCTCGCCTCCGGCATAATCATGCTCTTCGGGCTTCCGTCAGCCCTCAGCTACACCGCCCTCGAACTCGAACTCTTCGGGACTCCGCTCCTCGACCTGNGCGACTATCTCTTCGGGACGATCGGTCTCATCGTCGCAGGACTGATCATCAGCATCGTCGGGGGATGGTACATGGACCGCTCCCGCATCTGTGCAGAGATCGGCGGTTGCAGGTGGCAGCAGAGGGTCTATGTGGCGCTCATCCGTTACTGCGTTCCGACAGTCCTGCTGNTCACCCTGCTCGCAAGCCTTCTCCGGNTCGGAGGATGAACGGCACCGGCGGTGACATGGGACGCCCGCCCCCCCACCGCGGTCCACAAAAAAGAGTNACTGGGACTGGATGAACCAGCCGGTCCGGGTGTTGTCGAGCGTGGCCGGAGAGTTCGACGCGGTCATGAGACTGACGACGACCATGGCAAGGACCGAGATCGCCAGTGCGTAGAAGCTGAAATGCACCGGGAGCGGCGCCACAAACTGGTGCCAGTAGCCAAAGACCGTGGCTGCGGCAAGCCCGAGCCCCATGCTCGCGATCGCTCCTTCCCTGGTGGCCCCACGCCAGTAGAGCCCGGCAAGCAGCGGGACCGCGAACGTCGCGAGCATGACCCCGATACCCATCCAGATCAGCCAGGCAAGCATCGGCGGCGGGTTGATGGCAAGCCAGAGCGTGCCCCCCGCGGCAGCGACGACCGCGACCTTCGAGACGAGGAGCACCTCGTTATCAGGCGCCGAAGGCCGGAGGATGTTCTTGTAGATGTCCCACGCGAACGTGGTGCCGATGGTGAGCATAAGCCGGTCGGTTGTGGACATCACCGCNGCAAGGACGATCACCGCGAAAAGCGCCCAGAACNCCACGTTCGGCATGGCATNCTCGACGCCCACAATGAAAGCGAAGTCCTGGGCATTCACGGCGTCAGGGAGCGCCAGCGCCCCCTCCTCGACGAGCGACCGCACAGCAAACCCGGTGAACTTCACCAGGAACATCACGACCGCATAGATCCCGAACGCGATCAGCGGCGACCACTTGAAGTAGCGGGCTTCCTTTGCCGCAAGCACGTTATTGATGACGTGCGGTGCACAGGCAAGCCCGACCATCAGGAGGATCCCAAACGAGACGAGGAACTCGGGCGTCGCATACGCGTATGAGGCGTAGGCAGGGCTCGGGAACCAGGGTTCGACGAAGTTCGGGTCGACCCCGGCAAGCACGGTATTGATGTGAGAGAGCCCGCCGGCGCTTGCGATGACAAACGGCGCCATCAAAAGGACGCCGACGATCAGGATACCTCCCTGGATCAGGGTCGTCCAGGATACAGCGTAGAGACCCCCGACGACCGTGTAGGCGGTGATGATGATCCCGGAGATGAGCAGGGCCTGCCAGTGCGGGATGCCGAAGAGCCAGACGAGCACGATGCTGATGGCGGTGTACTGCCCCACCAGGTAGATCAGCGAGACGACGATCCCTGAGAGCGCGGAGAGCCCCCGGAGCCCCCTCGGACTCTCGAACCGGTCCGCAAGATAGTCCTGGACGGTCATGTAGCCCCGCTCCTTCCCGACAGCGTGGAGTTTCACCCCGAAGACGATGATACAGAACGAGGCCGCAAGCGGCACAAAGATCTGCTCCCATATCCCGGGCCAGCCTGAGGTATAGCCAAACCCGCTGACGCCAAGCAGGGTCATCCCGCTGCAGACCGAGCAGATGATCAGGATCGTGAAGACCCAGAACCCAAGCGACCTCCCGGCGAGGATATAGTCCTCGGTGGTATGGATCTTCTTTGAGGCCCAGCTCCCGATGCCGATGAGCACAACGAAGTAGAGTCCGATCAGTACAAACGTTATCGGGTCAGCCATTCACCAGGCCTCCCTGAAGGAGATCCCCCAGAGGGCGAGCACCATGAAGACCAGGGCGACGGCGCCGCCCACGATCAGTCCTGTGTGAAGAGGTAATCCGAAGAACATACCATGTCAGTGTGAGACATGCTAACATATAACACGATCGCTAGAAGCAGGAATATCACCCCGATCAGGAGGGAGCCTGCGCATACCAAAAAGAATGTTATTTGGAACTCGTCACGGTCTTTGCGCCCCGGAGGATGGCAATCTTTCCCGTGCGAACGAGTTCCTTGATCCCGTACTGGCGCAGAAGTTTCTCGAGCGCGTCGATCTTGCCGGTATCCCCGGCCACCTGGAGCACCAGCGTCTTTGCCCCGACATCCACGACCTGGGCCCGGAAGATGTTGGCGATCTGGAGGATCTCGGCGCGGGAGGTGCCCGGCTCGGCAGCCACCTTGATGAGGGCGAGCTCCCGCTCCACGCTCTCCCGCTCAGTCAGGTCAGAGACCTTGATGACATCGATGAGCTTGTTGGTCTGCTTTATCACCTGCTCGACGACGGCACCATCGCCGTTCACCACGATCGTGATCCTGCTCATACCCGGCTCCTCGCAGGTCCCGACGGCGAGACTCTCGATGTTGAACCCCCGGCGCGAGAACATGCCCGCGACCCGGCTCAGGACGCCAGCCCGGTTCTCCACGAGGACGCTTATCGTGTGCGACTTCATTCCTGATGCACCCCGATCATCTCGTTGATCGCAGCCCCGGCCGGGACCATCGGGAAGACGTTCTCCTCCCGCTCGATCCTGAAGTCCAGGACGAACGGCCCGTCGGTCGCAAGCGCAGCCTGGAGTGCCTCCAGGACATCTTCCTTCTCATCGACCATGATACCCTCTATCCCGTAGGCATGTGCAATCTTCACAAAGTCCACCGGNGGAAGCTCGGTGTAGGCGTAGCGACGGTCGTAGAAGAGCTCCTGCCACTGCCGGACCATACCGAGGTACATGTTGTTTAAGATCACGACCTTGACGGGGATGGTGTGGTGCGCCACCGTCCCGAGTTCCTGGATGTTCATCTGGAAACTCCCATCGCCGGCGATGTCGAAGACCGGGAGATCTGGCCTNGCGAAATGGGCGCCGATGGCTGCCGGAAACCCGTACCCCATCGTCCCGAGACCGCCCGAGGTGAGCCAGGTGCGGGGCTTCCTGAAACAGTAGTAGAGCGCGGTCCACATCTGGTTCTGGCCCACCTCGCTTGCGATGATCGCTTCCCCCTTCAGGAGGTCGGAGAGCTCCTGGATGACGTACTGCGGNCGGAGCCGGTCGTCGTCGCGGTAGCGGAGGGGGTACTGGGCCCTCCAGGTGTTGATCCTCGNAATCCAGCGCGCCGTATCCCCTCGTCTCTGCATCCGCTGGAGGAGGGTCTGGAGCACCGCTTTCACATCGCCCACGATCGGGACGTCGACCGCTTTGTTCTTCCCGATCTCGGCAGGGTCGATATCGATATGGATGATCGCGGCGTTCGGCGCGAAGGTCTCGATCTTGCCGGTCACCCGGTCGTCGAACCGGGCGCCGATGGCAATGAGGAGATCACACTCAGTGACCGCGTAGTTCGCGGTCTGGGTGCCGTGCATCCCGAGCATGCCGAGGTTGAGCGGGTGGTCGCCCGGGACGGCGCCAAGCGCCATCAGGGTCGTCGTCACCGGGATGGCGGCAGCCTCGACAAACTTCAGGAGTTCTGCCGATGCCCCTGAGTGGACCACACCACCGCCGGCGTAGATCAGGGGACGCTCCGCCTGCGCGATCAGGTCGAGCGCTTTATCGATCTGGCGGACGTGGCCCTCGTAGGTTGGCTGGTAGCCCCTGAGAGAGACCCCCCCTGGAGCAGCCCTCCCGCCTGTCACCGGGCCGTTGGTGACGTCTTTTGGAAGGTCGATCAGCACCGGGCCTGGCCGGCCGGTCCGCGCGATGTAGAACGCCTCCTGGACCACGCAGTCGAGGTCATCGGCGTCCTTCACCAGGTAGTTGTGCTTGGTGATCGGCATCGTGATGCCGGTGATATCAGATTCCTGGAACGCGTCGTTCCCGAGCATGCCGGTCGGTACCTGGCCGGTGAGCGCTACGATCGGGACAGAGTCCATGTAGGCCGTCGCGATCCCGGTTACCAGATTACACGCGCCGGGACCTGAGGTAGCAAGGCATACCCCTACCCGGCCGCTGGCCCGTGCGTAGCCATCGGCTGCATGTGCCGCTGCCTGTTCATGCCTCACCAGTACGTGCCGGATCGACGAGTCGTAGAGTTCGTCGTAGATCGGCAACACTGAGCCACCGGGGTAGCCGAATATGATGTCCACCCCTTCGCGCTGTAGCGCTTCAATTAGAGTCCTGGCTCCGGTCTTCATGCTCTTCCCTGAGTAATCTGTTCATTCCGGCAATAACTGCTTCGACACTNGCCATGATGATGTCGGTCCTCGCGCCCCGCGATGTCACGGTCTTCCCATCCTTGCTGAGTTTCACCGCTACATCAACGAGGGCGTCAGTGCCGCCGGTTATGGCATCAACACGGTATTCTTCGAGCCGCACGCTGCCGACGTCGGCCACCGAACGCTGGAGCGCGCGGATCGCAGCATCCACCGGCCCGTTCCCGACTGCGGCACCGGTGATCTCGTCGCCGTTGACGAGCATCGTTACCGATGCGGTCGGCATTGCGTTGCTCCCTGAGACGATGGTGAACTGGCGGAGCTGGATACAGGGCGTAAACTTGATCGCCATGACGGCATCGGCGATCGCCATGATGTCGGCATCGGTTACCCGCATCCCGGTGTCCCCGAGCTGCTTGATCCGCGCCACGATCTCGGCGAGCTGTTCACTGTCCGGGGCATACCCCATATCGTGGAGTGCGGCCTCGACCGCCGTCGAGCCTGAGTGTTTGCCAAGGACAATGCGCCGCTTCCGTCCAACCTGTTCTGGCGGGATCGATTCGTAGGTGCTTGCGTCCCGCATCACCCCGTGGGCGTGGATCCCGCTCTCGTGGGTGAAGGCCATCTCGCCGACGATCGGTTTGTTGGTCGCAAGCGGCACCCCGGTGAGCCGGGCGACGTGGGTCGCGAGCGGATAGAGTTCTTCGGTCACAATGCCGGTATCGATCCCGTAGAGCACCTCAAGCGCCATCACCAGCTCCTCGAGAGCCGTGTTTCCTGCCCGCTCGCCGAGGCCGTTGACGGTGACGTGGGCAGAGGATGCCCCGGCACGGAGGGCGGCAACCGAGTTTGCGAGCGCGAACCCGAGGTCGTCGTGGCAGTGGATGGAGAGCGGCGCAAAGAGGAGGGGCGGGATGAGTGCAGCGGTCCGTTCGGGCGTGAGGAGTCCGACGGTGTCGCAGAAGCAGAGCCGGTCTGCGCCGCGCTCAACCCCTCCCTGAAAGACCGCCGCGAGGAACGCCTGGTCGGCGCGGGATGCGTCTTCCCCGGAGAGTTCGACGATGAGACCGCGGTCTTTTGCGTACTCGACAGCATTCCAGGCCATAGCGCAGACCTGTTCACGGGTTTTGCGGAGTTTCTTTGTGATGTGCAGGTCGCTTACCGGGACGACGAGGTGGACAGAGTCGGCACCGGCATCGGCGGCAAGATCGATATCACCCGGGAGTGCCCGGACATACGTGCAACACTCGGCGGCGAGCCCGGAATCGGCGATGGCGCGGATGGATTCGCGTTCTCCAAGCGATGCGGCTGCAGAGCCGGCTTCGATGACGTGGACGCCGACGTCGGCAAGGTGCGTTGCGATCTCAAGTTTCTCGGCCGGCGTCAGTGAGACACCTGGTGTCTGTTCGCCGTCCCGTAAGGTAGTGTCAAAAAAGCGGATCGATTCAGCAAATAAAACAATCACTCATAGTGGGTTTCACCGCAAATAATTGGGAGGAGCAATATTTAAACGTTGGGGAAATGNGGGGAGGGGGGTTATGCCGNCGCCGGGGCGCTCTCGTAGATGAGGGTGATGGAGCGGTAGGTGAAGATGATGAACGCCGGCGTGAGGAGAAAGAGGATGATTCTGCCGACGAGCGGCACCAGGATGAGGGCGAACTCCACGACCGCGACGGTCAGCACGACGAGGGGGATGAAGCAGTTCAGCCGCCTGATCTTGTTGATGTGGGCAAGGAGCCGACCACGATGGCGGCAAGGAGGAAGAGGACACGGAGAGCCAAG
>JGI24707J26582_10003977_pt1 | contig 10398 bp, 7 predicted proteins | sample BioPla1DNA1_FD_26582 | JGI IMG/M metagenome (IMG submission 26582) | reverse complement strand
CTTGTGTATGGAATTCATACAAAACGAGATTTTTACGCCTAAACCTCTGCTTCTAAAACCGCTTTTAAGCTTGTAAGCTCTTCTTTACTGAGCGTTACACCTTTTCCCATCTTTTTGTGATCAGGTGACCAACTACGAATATCGTATTTCGCATCTCTTCCGCCCCAGGATACGAGATTTAGTTCGAGCGTCCATCCCGATTTTGAAGTGCTTAAAATCCCAACATGTTTTTGAATTTCAAAACTAAAGTCATCAGCCATTTTTTCCTCCGTATTTTTATAATTTTGTATGTATAGTGTACATAATAACATAGTTTCTTTGATTTTAAAACACAAAAAGAAAAAAAACTTGTGTTTGTTTTAAAAGTAGTGTAATCTTTATACGTTAATGTGTAAAAAAAAATGGAGGTTTAAATGAATAAAGGGTTCAAGGTTTTTACCTTTTTGTTGTGCGCAAGCCTAGCTTTAATGTTTTTTTCTTGTAAATCTACACCAAAGGTGGACGATGTTGAAGAGGTAGTCGAAGTTGTCGAAGAAGAAGCAAGTGATAAAAAAGCACTTTCTGATTTAGAAAGCTTGCATGCAAAAATCGAGGCTGCGAGAAAAGAAGCGATTAAAAATGAGGCAGATTCTCTTTATCCTGAGTCTTTTCAGTTTGTAGATGCAGAATATGAAGCTCACAAGATGTTTACAAAAACGAAGATAGTTGCGGCAGAACATATTGCTTCCGCGCAAAGAGTTTTAAATCGTTATGAAGCGCTTAACTTTTCAGCTTTGGCTACAAAGGCAAAAAAAAGAGTTGATGGCTTTCAGTTTAAGTCTTACGACGAGGCAGCCTATGCCTTAGGCGTAGAAAAACTTTCCGAAGCAGAAAAAGGCTATTTGGCAGATTTTGATACGGAAACACAGAGAACTGTAGCAGAAGAAGCGTATTTTGCTTTTAGGTCTATATTAAATAAGGCGTTCAAAGATTTAGCTACAACAAAACGTCAAGAGCTCATAGCTTTACGTGCAGAAGTGGACGCAATTAAGGCTGGAGCAGCAGATAAGGCTGGATATAACTCTGCTATGTTAGTATTTACTGCAGGGGAGGCAAACTTTGCCGAGGGCGAGTACGAAGATGCCTATAGCGAATATCTTGATGCCCATGACGCATTGTCAGAATTATACGAAAGGGTGCTTGAAAAACGTGCTGCTGCTTTACGTGCTATGGAAGAAGCAAGGGAAAAAAGCGAAGCTGTTGATAAGTTTGCTTTAGAAGCCGATGAGATTGCACCATTAGAAAATGAAGATGGAAATGAGGAGTAGATAATGAGAACAAAACGTGTTGCTATTTTCGTTTTATTATTAGTTTCTGTGGGCTTTTTATTTGGGACAAGTTATGTAAATAACGAATACAATAGGCTTTCAAAACAATATGCTGTAAAGGCGCAAGAAGCTTTTGATGAAGGTGAGTATGATTTATCGATTGAGTACTCGTATAAGTCAAAAGACTATGCTGAAATGTCCGAAACCTATATACGAGTTATGCTTGAAAAAGCTGAGGCTGATAAGCAAATACGACTTGCAAAAAATCAAAAACTTCGAGCAGAGCAATTGCAAGGGCAGCAAAACTTTCCTATGGCATTTACTGCGGGAGAAACTGCTTTGAAAAATGCCCTAGAAGCTTATGAAAATGAAGACTATGTTTCCGCAGCAAGCTATGCCTTAGAAGCCTATGGAAGCTTTGCCGGCATTAAAGAAGTACAGCCTTTACCAAAATATTATGTGGTAAGACCTTGGGCTGAATCAAAAGATTGCTACTGGAACATTGCTGGTAGAAGCTATGTCTATAATAATTCTTTGTTGTGGGAAAACCTATATCAGGCAAATAAATCTTCTATGCGCGACCCTGAAAATCCTGATTTAATTTACCCCGGTATGAAAATGCTTATACCAAGCATTTCAGGGGAGTTGCGGGAAGGTGAGTTTAGCACAAGTAAGACTTATGACCCTTACACACCAGAACGCTAAATCTTTTCGTCACAGTGTTGTCTAAATAAGTGTAAGGCTGTGCCCATCAAAGCATGAGTATATGGCTCGGTACCCATCGAGCTATATACTTTTTTTTTACTTTCTATGTGCAAGGCAAGAAATTCATCTTCATCCAAATGTGTTTTTTTTGTGTCTTCGAGTTCCATTGCTGCAAAAAAATGTACTTTATTTGCCATTATCGCAGGGTTTGTCCACATGGTACCGAGGTGTATCATTTTGTGTGCAAGAAAGCCCGTTTCTTCAAGTAGCTCTCTTTTTCCCGCTTCTTCTGCATTTTCATTTTTTTCTATTACACCACCTGGAAATTCTATCGTTGAAGCTTTTGCGCCATGACGCCACTGTGCAACCATAATAAAAGCATCTTCTGTGTCTTTTTTGAGTACGGGTACAGTGATAACCCAATCGGGAGCATCTAAAATAATATAGGGTTTTGTTATCCCCTTTGGATTTGTATATTCTATTTCATTGACATCTGCAATGACTGTTTTGCACAAGAGCTTGGATTTTCCTTGCTGCCAGTTTTCAATAGTTTTTTTCATTTTTTTCCTTTGACATTCATTCATTTAAGGTTTATCCTATTTATAGCAGATTAACGTAAAAGAGTTAATATAATAGTGTGTGAAGATAATAAACAGTTTGATAAAAGGCTGTCTTATTGTTCATTTAAAGTAGGAGGATGTATGGCAATCGTTGCTATTTCAAGGCAGTGTGCGGCTCTCGGTGATGAAATTGCCGCCGCTCTTGCAAAAAAGATAGGGTACCGGTTTATCGATAAAAGAGAAATTGAAAAGAAAATTGTACAACTTGGTTTTTCCCCCGATAAGTTAAAGAATTACGATGAGAGAAAACCTGGCTTTTTTGCTTCTTTAGCGAAAGAACGTGATGAATATTTAGATTATTTGCAAACTGCTGTTTTAGAAGTTGCCCAAGAGGGCAATTGTATTTTGATTGGGCGAGCTGCTCATATTATTCTTGATGGTGTTCCAAACCTTTTTGCTGTGCGATTTGTCGCTGATCGCGGTGTTCGAATGGCACGACTGAAAGAGGAATTTAACTGGGACGATAAAAAAGCACTGCAACGGATAGAAGAAAGTGATGCGAATAGGCTCGGTTTTTATAAAAGTTTTTTTAATGAAACAAATGAAGAGGTCGAACACTTTCATCTTGTGATAAATACCGGTTTGTTTTCTATAGACTCGGTAACATCTATCGTATCTGGTGCAGTAAACAGCTTGATAGATACCGAACAAGAAGCCTTAGGTAGGAAAAAAGTAAAAGAAATGTATGAGGCACAAAAACTAGTGAACGAGTTATTGTTTGAACACAAGCTCGCTATTAGTTTTTTGCGTGCAGTGATACATGAAGATAAGCTCGTTTTACAAGGTGTTGCAAACTCTTTGGCAATAACTGAAAAAGCTGTTTCAATAGCTAAAGAAAAAATGCCAGATAAGACAATAGAATCGTGTATTTCTGTTGTTCAAGATTTTAAAGCTTTTCCATAAGCTATGATCTTTGTGTTCTATTGACATAAAAACAAATACTCAGGATACTTAGTTTTATGAAATTAGCCAACTTTTTTACTTTTTTACGTATTATTTTAGCACCAGTTTTTTTGTTAATTTATTTTTCCCCACAACTAAACTCTGCTTTTCTGCATGTTTCTGTTTATATAATGATCCCTCTTTTGATTTTTGCAGAATTTACAGATTTTCTTGATGGATTTTATGCGCGAAAGGCAAATGCTGTGAGCGATTTTGGAAAGCTCTTTGACCCCTTTGCCGATGTTTTTTTGCATATTACTACTTTTTTTTGTTATGCCGTATCTGGACATGTTTCTCTCGTCTTGATTTTGTTTATCATCTATAGAGAGTTTGCCATGTTGTTTTTGCGCATGATAGCAACTAAAAATGGAATCGCAATCGGAGCCCGTAAGGGAGGCAAGTTTAAAACAGTTTTATATGTTATCGCAGGTTTTTATTCTTTGTTTTTAGAGTCTAGTTTACGTTTGGGTTTTTATTTTTTTACTACAACTTCTGTTTTTACCTCCGTTGGAACTCTCTTGTATCTGCTTGCACTTCTCGCTGCTTATGTTTCTTTCATTGATTATTTAATTGTATTTCTGCCACGTTTAAAAAATAAAAATATGTAAATAGTATTTGGAGAGGACAGATAGTATGAGAAAAAGATGTCTTATACTTGTTCTTATTTCTCTTTTTTTATGTGTATCCTGCTTGAAAAATGTTAAAAAAGAGCAAGCTTTAAGTGTTTATTCGGATGACAGTGCTTCGGTTGAAGTAATCGAAGAAAAATCTAAAAGTGAAAATCACCTACAAGGCAGTGTTGAAAAACGAGATGCGCAAGGAGTAAAAGAAGATTCTTTTCAAGAAAAGAAATCCAGCGCGAAACAAGAACAAGAGCTGAGAGAAGAAAAGGAAACTGCAGTAGCTAATCTCGTTTCACCTTTTCCTGATGATTTTGAATTGCGTATAGATAATGAGAGACTTGAAGAGAAAACAGTGGACGTTTTTATTGAGCAAAAGCCGATTTATACTCCATCTTCTGTTGCACTCTTATCTCGTTTGGAGCCAAGTTTTGGGCAGCTCGATCCGCCTTTTTCATCAGAAATAGAAAAATATTTTCTTGCGCTTCCAGAGAGTGCTCATTCCATTGTTTTTAATGCAGTGGCGATAGATGAAAATGCTTACTTAGATGAAAAAATAGGGAAATCGCTTTCAATTCCTAAAAGCCAGAGTTTTATTCGCTTTACTATAGTTTCAGAAGATAAAAAAAATTCAAAAACCTATGAAATAGCTATAGACAGAGCTTGTAATTATACTTCTCCTCTTTTAGGCGTTTTAGCTTATGTAAACTGTGGTCAGTATCAACGAGATGAAATTTCTGAGAATACAGTAAAGATTTCGCGTCCTTTTAGAATGGCTGAAACGCTCGTTACGCGAAAACAATTTTTAGAGATTTTTAATGATGAACCATCAGATACTAAAGTTTCTGTTAACTTAAAAACTCCGGTGCAAAATGTAAGTTGGTATCATGCAATTGCTTTTTGCAATAAATTAAGTCTTTTAGAGGGTTTAGAACCTGTTTACACGATAAAAGGTGTAAAATGGGAAAGATTAGATTATTCTAATATACCTGACGCTAATAATCAAAACTGGAATGCCGTGACCTGCAATTGGCAAGCGAATGGATATAGATTGCCCACTGAGGCGGAGTGGTTATGGGCTGCTATGGGTGCTGATAAAAACACAAATAAATTAGTCTATGATGCCGCTGGAGTAAATCTTTTGGGTTATTTAAAAGCCTATGCTGGAAGTTCAGAAAGTGGAAAAGCTATGGCAAAAATAGACGATTATGTTTGGCATAGTTCTAATTCTAAGAAAAAAACACAAGCAGTACGAGAAAAACTTCCTAATGAGTTAGGTCTGTTTGATATGAGTGGAAATGTTTGGGAGTGGTGCTGGGATTGGTTTAAAGTCTTACCAAATGGACGGCTGGAAGATTATCGAGGTGCAGAAACTGCTATGTATAAGGTTTTGCGTGGTGGCAGTTTTGTAAACAACAAGAACACTTGTAGCCTTTCATCGAGAAGTGGGGACAATTCCTATGGGCAAAACAACTATACTGGATTTCGTGTTGTAAGAAATTAAAATAAAAACAATATTTTTTACAAAAGCTATTGACATTTATAATCGCTTTGTGGTAATGTAATGAACATATCGCTTGTAGCCTTAAAATACTGCAAGCCTTGTTAAAATGCAACAATATGTGCGGTTTTACGCATTTGAATATAAGTTGATTCTTTTTAGAGATACGTTTTACAAGTTGTACAATTCAAGTTTTAAAAAGAAATTATAAAAAAAACAAAAAAAAGATTGATAGAGCTCTTGACTAAATTTTAGAGCTGTGTTACTCTCTTCGTTACCCACTGAGGAACTTTTTGCAATAAAAGTTTCGCGGTGTAATATAAAAGGGCTTTTTGTCTTGAGGTGAAAAGTCGTTAGATGATTTTTGAAAATAATTAGGGATGGAAAGAAAGAGACGTAAAACAAAGCAATTTGTTTTTACACAGTAAGGTTCTTGAATTAAAGAATGAACACAAACCCGTGAGAGTTTTACAAAAGATTCTCACCTCTTGTTTACTTTTTGTAAATGAGAGATTTCTTTACTTTCGGGTAAAGGAATAAATTCCTTTAATAGATAAAGGAGTCAAACTAATATGAATCATTAGCCTTTATGGCTTATGAATATATCATGGAGAGTTTGATCCTGGCTCAGAACGAACGCTGGCGGCGCGTCTTAAGCATGCAAGTCGAACGGCAAGGCAGGTGCTTGCACCTGCCCTAGAGTGGCGGACTGGTGAGTAACACGTGGGTGACATGCCTTTTAGTTGGGGATAGCTACTAGAAATAGTAGATAATACCGAATGTGATCAATGTTTATANATGATGTTGAGGAAAGGAGCTAAGGCTTCGCTAAAAGATTGGCCCGCGGCCCATTAGCTAGTTGGTAGGGTAAAGGCTTACCAAGGCTTTGATGGGTATCCGGCCTGAGAGGGTGATCGGACACATTGGGACTGAGATACGGCCCAGACTCCTACGGGAGGCAGCAGCTAAGAATATTCCACAATGGACGAAAGTCTGATGGAGCGACGCCGCGTGGATGANGAAGGCCGAAAGGTTGTAAAATCCTTTTACACTGGAGGAATAAGCAGAGTAGGGAATGACTCTGTGATGACTGTACAGTTTGAATAAGCAACGGCTAATTACGTGCCAGCAGCCGCGGTAACACGTAAGTTGCGAGCGTTGTTCGGAATTATTGGGCGTAAAGGGCATGTAGGCGGATTTGCAAGCTTGATGTGAAATCCCGCAGCTTAACTGCGGAACTGCATTGAGAACTGCAAGACTAGAGTTACTGAGGGGAAACTAGAATTCCAAGTGTAGGGGTGAAATCTGTAGATATTTGGAAGAATACCAATGGCGAAGGCAAGTTTCTGGCAGATAACTGACGCTGAGGTGCGAAGGTGCGGGGAGCAAACAGGATTAGATACCCTGGTAGTCCGCACAGTAAACGATGTACACTAGGTGTTTGACCATGAGGTTGAGTGCCATAGCTAACGCAATAAGTGTACCGCCTGGGAAGTATGCCCGCAAGGGTGAAACTCAAAGGAATTGACGGGGGCCCGCACAAGCGGTGGAGCATGTGGTTTAATTCGATGGTACGCGAGGAACCTTACCTGGGTTTGACATATACTGGAATGTTATAGAGATATAGCAGCGTAGCAATACGCCGGTATACAGGTGCTGCATGGCTGTCGTCAGCTCGTGCCGTGAGGTGTTGGGTTAAGTCCCGCAACGAGCGCAACCCCTACTGTCAGTTGCTAACAGATAATGCTGAGGACTCTGGCGGAACTGCCGGTGACAAACCGGAGGAAGGTGGGGACGACGTCAAGTCATCATGGCCCTTATGTCCAGGGCTACACACGTGCTACAATGGTAGAAACAAAGCGATGCTACACTGCAAAGTCACGCAAAACGCAAAAAAGCTATCGTAGTTCGGATTGGAGTCTGAAACTCGACTCCATGAAGTTGGAATCGCTAGTAATCGCGCATCAGCACGGCGCGGTGAATACGTTCCCGGGCCTTGTACACACCGCCCGTCACACCATCCGAGTAGAGGGTACCCGAAGCCGGTAGTCTAACCTGTAAAGGAGGACGCTGTCGAAGGTATGTTTTATAAGGAGGGTGAAGTCGTAACAAGGTAGCCGTACCGGAAGGTGCGGCTGGATCACCTCCTTTCTAAGAGAAAGGTACTGAAATATGCTTTGCGTATTTCAACAAGTGAATTTTCGTAAGAAAACTCACAAGCTGTAAATAATTGCAGCTGGTGTTTGTGTATACACCAAAATTTGAGTTCATTTACTCAAAAATCTTACTGCTCTTTCTTTCCCCTTAATTTTTTATATAAACTGGGACTGTAGCTCAGTCGGTTAGAGCACTTCTCTGATAAGGAAGGGGTCGTTAGTTCAACTCTAACCAGTCCCACATATCAAAGGTGCTTTTTTTATACCTTTGCTGTTTATACACTTTGAAAGAGTGCATAAACAAGAGATCTTTGACATAACAAGGGAAGGAAGTAATAACAATCATAATGTAAAGATGTTTTTTAAGACATTTTTACTTTAGCTTGCTTGTTTTTAAGACAAAAAAGTTTTAAAAGCAAATAAACGAAGGTTAACTATTTTGTGCGAAAGTACAAGATAGTGTGAAGAAAAATTAAAAGACTATATAAGCAGAAAGCATAATATGGTCAAGCGAATATAGGTGTATGGTGGATGCCTAGGAGCTACGAGGCGAAGAAGGTCGTGATAAGCTGCGAAAAGCCAGGGGGAGAAGNACATATTCTGTGATCCCTGGATNACCGAATGGGGTAACCCAATGGATGTAGATCCATTACTACGAAGATGAATAAAATAGTCTTGTAGAGCCACACTGAGTGAACTGAACCATCTAAGTAACTCAAGGAAAAGAAATCAAGAAGAGGAGCGATCCTCCGGAGATTCCGAAAGTAGCGGCGAGCGAAATCGGAAGAGCCCAAACCGCTTTAAGCGGGGTTGTAGGGCCGCATGGGGATGACCCGTGGAGTGATAAAACATATATATAGTAGAAAGGCTTGGGAAAGCCTGCCAAAGAGAGTGAAAGCCTCGTATACGAAATATAGATGTCTCCATGATGCGGTACCTGAGTACGGCGGGGCACGAGAAACCCTGTTGGAATCTGGGTCGACCACGATCCAAGGCTAAATACTCCGTAGCTACCGATAGTGCACTAGTACTGTGAAGGAAAGGTGAAAAGAACCCCGGTAAGGGGAGTGAAATAGAACCTGAAACCGTATACTAACAAGATGTCACAGCCCTTTATGGGTAGTGGCGTGCCTTTTGTAGAATGAGCCTGCGAGTTACGTTATATAGCGAGGTTAAGGAATAGTAGTTCCGGAGCCGTAGGGAAACCGAGTCTTAATAGGGCGTTTTAAGTTGTATGACGTAGACCCGAAGCCATGGTGATCTAGTCATGAGCAGGTTGAAGCAAGGGTAAAACCTTGTGGAGGACCGAACTATAATCTGTTAAAAAAGGTATGGATGACTTGTGACTCGGAGTGAAAGGCTAAACAAACCTGGAAATAGCTGGTTCTCCCCGAAATGCCTTTAGGGACAGCCTCATACAAAATTACTGGGGGTAAAGCACTGGATGGACTAGGGGGCGTCACTGCCTACCAAACCCAATCAAACTCTGAATACCAGTAATCAACGTATGGGAGTGAGACTGCGTGCGACAAGGTTCGTAGTCAAGAGGGAAACAGCCCAGACCAACAACTAAGGTCCCCAAATATTGCTAAGTGTAAAATGAAGTGTAAGTGCACAGACAGCCAGGAGGTTGGCTTAGAAGCAGCCATTCCTTAAAAGAGTGCGTAATAGCTCACTGGTCGAGCACTTATGCGCAGATAATGTAACGGGGCTAAGCAATATACCGAAGTTTTGGATCTAACTCTTTGTGAGTTAGGTGGTAGGGGAGCGTTCCATAGGTCGATGAAGGTAAGTTGTAAGACTTGCTGGAGATATTGGAAGTGAGAATGCAGGTATAAGTAACGAAAAGACGGGTGAGATCCCCGTCCGCCGAAAACCTAAGGTTTCCTGGGTAAAGGTAATCTGCCCAGGGTAAGTCGGCCCCTAAGGCCAGGACGAAGGTCGTAGCCGATGGGAATCCGGTTCAAATTCCGGAACCTTTATTAGTTTCGAGGGCAAGACGCATGAGGTGAAACCAGGCAGGGCGACGGTTGTCCCTGTCGAAGTATCCGAGCTTTTGAGGTCTGTAGGCAAATCCGCAGACTGAGGTGAGGTGCGAAGCGAGTGGAAAGAAAGTTGAAGCGAAGCTGGTGTAATCATGGTGCCAAGAAATACTGTCTAAGGTTAGGCTAATAAAGACCGTACCGTAAACCGACACAGGTAGGTNGGATGAGAAATCTAAGGCGCTCGAGAGAACTCGCGTTAAGGAACTCGGCAAAATGCACACGTAACTTCGGGAGAAGTGTGGCCCCTTTTTGGTAAAAGATGGGGGGTGGCACAGAGCAGGCCCAGGCGACTGTTTATCAAAAACACAGGCATCTGCGAATCAGCAATGAGACGTATAGGTGCTGACACCTGCCCGGTGCTGGAAGGTTAAGAGGAGCGGTTAGCAGAGCTGCGAAGCTGTGAATCGAAGCCCCAGTAAACGGCGGCCGTAACTATAACGGTCCTAAGGTAGCGAAATTCCTTGTCGGGTAAGTTCCGACCCGCACGAATGGTGTAACGATT
>JGI24707J26582_10003976_pt1 | contig 10402 bp, 8 predicted proteins | sample BioPla1DNA1_FD_26582 | JGI IMG/M metagenome (IMG submission 26582) | reverse complement strand
ATTCTCACTGTGTCTTGACTTTTTCATCTTTTATTCCTCCTTGACAAATTTAATAAGATTTGTCTAATTGCAAACAGTCCGACTGAAAGGGAAGCACACAACAGCGTATCGGTGCTACAGGCATGTTAAGAGCTGAAGGTAAAACAGTTGGTTGGTCTAATGAAACATGGATGAGAATAGATGATGTATTAAAACAAAATGAACTAGAAGGTTTGTTAGACTACTATCCTTATTTAAGTAAACACCTGGATTTAACATCAACTCAAGAGATGCACTTAGATACTTTTCTTTCTCTTATTAATATAATTATTTCAGAAGAATCTATTAATGTAGATACTTCTATAGAATCAGTGACTAATTTATATCATGAATTTAGTTTATCTTCTCCTCAGTTGAATTCTAGTATGACCCGTGGAGAGGCTATTTTATTATTAGATCAATGGTTAGACCCTTTTAATAGAGTAGATGTTGGAATCACTGGAAAATTGTTGAATAAATAACTTTATAATTAAATAGATACTATGGTTAATCGTAGAGATTTTTTTAAGAAATCCGTTTTAGCAGGAATGGGTTCAATCGTGGCTCCCTCATTATTAAGAGCTTCTTCCGATAAAGATGCTTCTCAGAGGTTATCAGAACGTCATTTTGAAAAAAGTGGTGAATCTGATCTTATTATTCCTAAAAAATCAGGATTAAAAATAACGGGAACATTCTTAGATGAAATAACTCATGATATTCCTCACCAGAACTGGGGAGAAAAAGAGTGGAATCGTGACTTCAAACACATGAAAAAAATAGGAATTGATACGGTTATATTAATTCGTTCAGGATACCGAAAGTTTATAACTTATCCATCTAAATATTTATTAAATAAAGGGTGTTATATGCCTTCTGTTGATTTAGTGGATATGTATTTACGATTAGCCGAAAAGTATGGAATGAAGTTCTATTTTGGACTTTACGACTCGGGTAGATATTGGGATACAGGTGATATGTCGCATGAAATAGAAGACAATAAGCATGTGATAGAAGAAGTGTGGACGCAATATGGTGAAAAATATAAAAGCTTTGGTGGTTGGTATTTGAGTGGTGAAATTAGTAGAGCCACAAAAGGAGCTATCGACGGTTTTTATGCTATGGGAAAACAGTGTAAGGATATGTCTGGTGGACTCCCAACTTTTATTTCTCCTTGGATTGATGGAAAAAAAGCAGTAATGGCAAGTGGGGAAGCCCTAACAAAGGAGGATGCTGTATCTGTGGAACAACATGAAAAAGAATGGGATGAGATTTTTGATGGCATCCATGAAGTTGTTGATGCTTGTGCTTTTCAAGATGGTCATATTGATTATGATGAATTGGATGTGTTTTTTGAAGTGAATAAGCGATTAGCTGATAAGTATGGGATAAAATGTTGGACTAATGCGGAAACATTTGATCGTGATATGCCTATTAAGTTTCTACCCATTAAGTTTGATAAGTTAAGAATGAAGCTAGAAGCGGCTAAACGTCAGAATTATGATAAAGCCATCACTTTTGAGTTCTCTCATTTTATGAGTCCTCAATCTGCTTACTTACAAGCGGGGCATTTGTATAATAGGTATTGCGAATATTTTGATATTAAATAAAATGAATAAAGAAGTCAATTTATCCTATCTGATATTTATATCGTTAGTAGCTGCTTTAGGGGGATTCCTATTTGGTTATGATACTGCCGTAATATCAGGTACAGTAACTCAAGTAACTGCGTTGTTTCAATTAGATACTATTGAGCAAGGGTGGTATGTAGGATGTGCTTTAGTAGGTTCAATTATTGGAGTAGCAGTAGCAGGTGTACTAAGTGATAATATAGGTCGAAAAAAATCTATGATTATTTCTGCTACGCTTTTTACCATTTCAGCTGTTGGTTGTGCATTAAGTGGAACATTTACTGAATTAGTAGTTTATAGAATTATTGGAGGAGTAGGCATTGGTATGGTATCTATTGTTTCTCCACTTTATATCTCTGAATTATCAGTAGCAAAATACAGAGGACGATTAGTGTCACTTTATCAGTTGGCTATAACGGTGGGTTTTTTAGGTGCCTATTTAGCAAACTTCAAGCTTCTTGATTTTTCAGAAAGTGGAGCGATTTTTTCTTCGGGAGTTATGCAAACTGTTTTTGTTTCTGAAGTCTGGAGGGGAATGTTAGGTATGGAAGCCATTCCTGCAATATTATTTTTTATAATTATTTTCTTTATCCCAGAAAGTCCTCGCTGGTTATTAGTTCAAGAACGAAGAGAACAAGCAAGTACTATTTTACAAAAAGTATTTACTACTCCTGATGCTGTTTCTAGTGAGTTAAATGAAATAGTTAACTCTTTACATACAGAGGTGGATTCTGACTGGAGAATATTGCTAAAACCTGGAATATTTAAGGCTGTACTCATTGGGGCTGCAATAGCTATTTTAGGACAATTTATGGGAGTCAATGCGGTATTGTATTATGGTCCAACGATTTTTACCGATGCAGGATTATCTGGTGGAGATTCTCTGTTTTTTCAAGTCTTTATAGGGCTAGTAAATATGCTAACTACAATACTAGCATTGCTAATTATTGATAAAGTAGGAAGAAAGAAATTAGTGTATTATGGAGTAACAGGAATGATATTTTCTTTAGTATCCATAGGGTTGTTCTTTATCTTTGGTGAATCTCTTAATTTACCCTATGTGTTACTTCTTATATTATTCTTGCTTTATATTTTCTTTTGTNCAGGATCAATATCCGCTGTAGTTTGGGTGCTTTTATCTGAGATGTACCCTACAAGAATTAGAGGTATTGCTATGTCAATAGCTGGATTTTCTTTGTGGATTGGAACTTTTTTAATAGGTCAACTAACCCCTTGGATGCTAAAGACATTAACTCCAGCAGGAACTTTTTTCTTATTTGCTTTTATGTGTACACCCTATTTGTATATTATGTGGAAACATGTTCCAGAGACAACAGGGAAGTCTTTAGAAGAAATAGAGAAGTACTGGGAGAATCAAAATTAATAATTAAAAAAATAAATATATGAATTTTAAAGAACTAGCTAATCAATACAAGCAAGAATTATTTGAAAGTGTTCTTCCTTTTTGGTTGGAAAAATCGCAAGATAAAGAGTGTGGTGGTTACTTTACTTGTCTTGAAAGAGACGGAGAAGTATTCGATACCGATAAGTTCATTTGGCTACAGGGGCGTCAGGTATGGATGTTTTCTATGTTATACAATAATGTAGAGAAACGTCAAGAGTGGTTAGATTGTGCACTTTTAGGTGGTGAGTTTTTGAAAAAATATGGTCATGATGGTAACTACAATTGGTACTTTGCTCTGAATCGTGAGGGGAAACCACTAGTGGAACCTTATAATATATTTTCGTATACTTTTGCTACAATGGCTTTTGGACAGCTCAGTATAGCTACAGGAAATGAGGAATATGCTAAAATTGCAAAGAATACATTTGACATTATTTTATCTAAAGTGGATAATCCAAAGGGAAAATGGAATAAAATATATCCAGGTACCCGAAATCTTAAGAATTTTGCTTTACCTATGATTTTGTGTAATCTAGCATTAGAAATAGAGCCATTAATTGATGAGGATTATTTGAATAAAACCATCGATAATTGTATTCATGAGGTTATGGAGGTTTTTTTACGTCCTGAACTTGATGGAATTATCGTTGAAAATGTAACTGAAAATGGTGAGTTATCTGACACTTTTGATGGTAGACTAGTTAATCCTGGACATGCCATTGAGGCCATGTGGTTTATTATGGATTTAGGAGAACGTTTGAAAGATCAAAAATTAATTGCTCGTGCGGTTGAAACAACACTCAAAATGATTGATTATGGTTGGGATAAAAAGTATGGAGGACTTTTTTATTTTATGGATCGTAAAGGGTATCCTACTCAACAACTAGAATGGGATCAAAAGTTATGGTGGGTTCATATGGAAACACTGATCTCTTTACTTAAAGGTTATTATTTGACTGGTTCTAAGGGGTGTTTAGATAAATTTAAAATAATTCATGAATATGTTTGGACACATTTTAAAGATAAACAACATCCCGAATGGTTTGGTTACCTTAATCGTCAAGGAGAAGTTAGTCTTTCTTTAAAGGGTGGTAAGTGGAAGGGCTGCTTTCATGTTCCAAGAGGACTTTACCAGTGCTGGAGGACGTTAGAAAAAATTGATGAGAAATACGGCGAAAAATGATACAGAGAAAACTTATATTATTTCTATTTTGTATTATTTCCTTAGGATTAAAAGCTCAATATGTTTATCATAATGCTGAAGAGTTTCCACTTTATGGGAAAATATCAGATAACACTGAACTCCATTTTGAACGATTAGATAAATCATTAAAAGATAAAGTATCACGTCCTTATCTATGGTTTTTGAGTAAGAATACTGCTGGTTTAGCTGTTCGGTTTAAAACAAACTCTAAGAACTTAGCCTTCAAGTGGGAAGTTGTAAACAATGCTACTATGAATCATATGGCACCTACAGGAATAAAAGGACTTGATTTATATTGTTTTAAAGAGGGTAAGTGGAAGTTTGTAAATTGTGCACGTCCTTCAGATAATCATAAAAGTGAAGCTGTTTTATCTGCTCAAAAGGAAGTAGCTGTTAGTGAATACATGGTGTATTTACCTTTATATGATGGTATTAAGCAATTAGAAATAGGAGTAGACTCTCTGGCTTTTATTGCTGATCCTGAGATCGAATCACCTAGAAGAGATAAATCTATTGTTTGGTATGGTACTAGTATTGCTCAAGGTGGGTGTGNATCACGACCTGGTATGGCTCATACTAATATTCTATCAAGGTGGTTAGATTGTGAAATATTTAACTTGGGGTTTAGTGGCAATGGGCAGTTAGATTATGAAATAGCAGAATTTTTTGTGCAAAGCGATGCTTCTTTATTTGTACTCGATTGTATGCCTAATGTTTGGGAGCAGAAAGTTTATGAAAATCTAGAGAATTTTTATAATATTATTAGAGCTAAACATCCAACAACTCCTATACTTTTTGTTCAAAATCCGTGGTTTTCTTTAATGGAGTTTGATGAAGGAAGTTATAACAGTTTAGTTACAAAAGATAAAGCCTTAGATGAAGTCTATGCTAAAATTAAAAATAAAGATCCCAATGTGTATTACCACAACTCAAAAGATTTTTTAGGAGATGATGGTGAAGCTACGGTAGATGGTATTCATTATACTGATTTAGGGTTTCATCGCTGTGCTGAGGCTATGTACCCCATGCTTAAGAAGATTTTATATAATAAATAAGTTGACAATTAGTATTTGAATTTGTGTTTTGTGATTGTTAAGGATTATAAGTTGTCTTTAGAAATAGAGTATAACTTATAATCCTTCTTTTTTAGCTTGATCCCATATTTTATCTTTTTCGCTCATTGGAAGACTTCTTAAATCAATTCCTTTTTTAAGCGTGTGATCTTCCATATAGTTGAAGCGATTGATAAACTTTTTATTTGTTTTCTCTAGTGCAGTATCAGGGTTAATACCATATAGCCTAGCTGCATTAATTAAACTAAACAGTAAGTCTCCAAACTCATCTTCTATTCCGACAGTATTTTGTTCTTTAACTAATTCCGTTTTTAGTTCGTTATATTCTTCTTTAACTTTGTCCCAAACCTGTTCTTTTACCTCCCAATCAAAGCCAATATTTTTAGCTTTTTCTTGAATTCTATAGGCTTTAATAAGTGAAGGTAAGGAAGAAGGAACACCACTAAGCACACGTTTATTCCCACCTTTTTCTTGTAATTTTATTTCCTCCCAGTTCTTAGCTACTTCATCTGCCGATTCAGCTTCTACATTCTTAAAAATATGTGGGTGTCTAAAAACTAGTTTGTCGCAAAGTTTGTCACAAACACTCTTAATATCAAACTCACCTTTTTCTGAAGCTATTTTAGCATAGAATACAATATGTAATAAGACATCTCCTAATTCTTTGCATATTTCATTGTTGTCCTCAGTCAGTAGGGCATCGCTTAATTCATAGACTTCCTCTATAGTATTAGTTCGTAAACTTTGGTTGGTTTGTTTTTTATCCCAAGGACATTTTTCCCTTAATTCGTCTAATACATCTAATAAGTGCTCAAAGGCTTCTATTTGAGCCCCTCTTGAATGAGGTATAGTTCGTCTTGTTCTTTTTTCCATTGTTGATGTGATATTAATAACCCCATAACCTCAGAGTAATTTCTTGTACCCGATTCTATTTTATTTCCTTTAAGGTATGCATTATATAGTTTGTGCTGTGTTTTACCTAGAGTAGGATTATAATTATCTTTCCAAAATTGTTGATTCTGTTTTACNATCTCTTTTACTTCTGGACGTATTCCAGATAAAATAGCTTCAAATTCTTCTTTTGTGTATATTTCATAAGCGTCATTAAGTACATAATTAAGAATTGATAAGTATCCACTAAATCTTATTTCATTAACTGTTGAATTAGTGCAGGTTACATAAGAGTAGAAGTTTGCTTCTGCTTCACTAGTAACTCCTAAGTAGTGAGATAATTCATGGGCATATGTACTAGCATATTGAGTATTAGGAATATTTTTGTTGATATGATACTCACAAAAGAAGGGCCCCATATAACCTGATATCCCCATTTTAGTGAAGAGACCAGAAAAAGTAATGTTTTTATGTTTGGGGGGTAATATGCTTAAATTATGAATTCCATACGCTTCAGGATTTAAGGAGTAAAACTGTTTAAATAATTCTTTATGAATTTTATTTGTATTTCTTTTTTGTATTGGAGTATAACTATTGTTCAATCCTGTAAAATAAGCCACTAAAAAGTCGGAAAAAACTTCTCTATCACATGTTTTTACTTTACATATTTCTGTTCTATCGTAAAAACTGGGTTGTGCATAATTTAATCCCCATGCTAAATAAAACCAGACGTAACCGAATAGAATAAAAATACCAATTTGAGATAGTATTTTCTTCCAAGGTCTTTTGTCTTTTTTACACCTAGAATAAATAGGATAAAAAAACAAACCAAAAATACCTGCAATGATTAACAAGTCATTAACCGAAAAAGGAAATAGTCTAGAAAAACTAGAAAGGATAATAGCTATATAAGGATAAACCCATACAGAATAAAAAGAACCAAGTGAAGGAATCAATAAGGTTAGCCATACATAGATGAGTAAAGCAAAAAGTACAACGTATCTAATACGCATTTTTTTGCGCTTCGGTGTATTGTTTGTTGTTTCATTCATAGCTACATGGGTCTTTATTTCAAAAGTAGTTAATCTTATGACTAATATCAACATTAATTTACTATTTTTGCAATTAAATGTGACCTAAAATATCAATTTTCATTAGATTAAAAACTATAAAATGGAATTAGCAAGTAAATACAATCCTACTGATGTAGAGCATAAGTGGTATCAGTATTGGATGGAGAATGATCTATTTAGTTCAAAACCTGATAATAGAGAACCTTATACAGTCGTCATACCTCCTCCTAATGTTACTGGTGTTTTACATATGGGACACATGTTGAATAATACCATTCAAGATATCTTAGTTCGTAGAGCTCGTATGAAAGGAAAGAATGCTTGTTGGGTTCCTGGTACTGATCATGCTTCTATTGCTACTGAAAATAAAGTTGTTAATCGCTTGGCTACTCAGGGCATTAAAAAAACAGATTTAACACGTGATGAGTTTCTAAAACATGCGTGGGATTGGACGGAAGAACATGGTGGTATTATTTTAAAACAGTTGCGTAGGTTAGGTGCTTCTTGTGATTGGAGTAGAACAGCTTTCACCATGGATGAGATTAGAAGTGAAAGTGTACTCAAGGTCTTTGTTGATTTATATAATAAGGGTCTAATTTATCGCGGAGTTCGCATGGTCAATTGGGACCCCAAGGCTTTAACTGCTTTATCCGATGAGGAAGTAATTCATAAAGAAGAGCAAGGAAAATTATATTACCTGCGTTATTATGTTGAAGGTGAGGATAATTATGCCATTGTAGCTACTACACGTCCTGAAACCATTATGGGAGATACAGCAATGTGTATTAATCCTGAAGATGATAANAANAGTTGNTTTAAGGGNAAAAATGTGATTGTTCCTTTAGTGAATCGATCAATACCTGTGATTGAAGATGAGTATGTAGATGTTGANTTTGGTACTGGATGCCTTAAAGTAACTCCTGCTCATGATGTTAATGACTACATGTTGGGTGAGAAGCATAATTTACCCTCTATAGATATTTTTAACGATGATGGTACGTTAAATGAAGATGCTGAGTTATATGTTGGCATGGATCGATTTGCTGTCCGTAAACAGATTGTTAAAGATTTAGAAGAAGCTGGATTACTAGAAAAAGTTGAAGATTATACTAATAAAGTGGGTTATTCAGAGCGTACAAATGTACCGATTGAACCCAAATTGTCTATGCAATGGTTTCTTAAAATGGAGCATTTAGCAAAAATTGCTTTAGAACCTGTTATGGATGATGATATTAAGTTTTATCCAGCTAAATACAAAAACACCTATAGACATTGGATGGAGAATATAAAAGATTGGTGTATTAGTCGCCAATTGTGGTGGGGACATAGAATCCCAGCTTATTTTCTTCCTGAAGGTGGATTTGTTGTTGCAGAAACTGAAACCAAAGCATTAGCTCTAGCTAAAGAGAAAACAGGAAACAAAGAACTTACACTAAAAGATTTACGACAAGATGAAGATTGTTTAGACACGTGGTTTTCTTCTTGGTTATGGCCAATTTCACTATTTGATGGGATTAATCACCCAGATAATGAAGAAATGAAGTATTATTATCCTACTAGTGATTTAGTTACTGGGCCCGATATTATATTTTTCTGGGTTGCACGTATGATTATGGCAGGCTATGAATATGTAGATGAAAAACCCTTTAAGAATGTTTACTTTACAGGAATAGTAAGAGACAAAAAAGGACAAAAAATGTCTAAATCTTTAGGTAATTCACCTGACCCACTAGATTTAATCGATCAATATGGTGCAGATGGAGTACGTATGGGAATGATGCTTTCAGCACCAGCTGGTAATGATATTCTGTTTGATGTTGCTTTATGTGAACAAGGTAGAAATTTCAATAATAAGATATGGAACTCTTTTCGTTTAATAAAAGGGTGGTCTGTTGATGATTCCATTGAGACTCCTGAAACGGCTAAGTTAGCCTCTGTATGGTTTAGTTCTTTGTTAAATAAAACAGCGAATGAAGTCGAAGACTTATACAGTAAGTTTAGATTAAGTGAAGCACTTATGGTGCTCTATCGTCTTTTTTGGGATGAGTTTTCTTCATGGTATTTAGAGTTAATTAAACCTGCATTTGGTGAGCCTATAGATAGAAGAACCTATGACGATACCTTATATTATTTTGAGTCTTTATTAAAGTTATTACACCCTTTTATGCCTTTCATAACTGAGGAATTGTGGCAAGCTATACAAGATAGAGAAGAAGGGGCGAGTATTATGGTTGCACAAATAGCAACAACAGATTTAGACTATAATGATAGTATAGTAAATCAGTTTGAAGATGTAAAATCTATTGTTACACATATTCGTTCTATTAGAACTCAGAAAAATATCCCATATAAAGATGAGTTAGCTCTTCACATTATTGGAGAAAATAAGATAGTAGCTTATGAATCTGTTCTAAATAAAATGTGTAATCTATCTGAGATTTCTTCTGTTGATGTAAAAGAGGATGATGCAGCTTCTTTCTTGATAGGAACAACAGAGTTTACAGTACCTATTGGTGATAAAATTGATGTGGAAGCAGAGTTAGAAGCTCTTGAATCTGAGTTGAAGCATAAAGAGGGCTTTCTAAAGGGAATTATGAAAAAATTGCAAAATACTAATTTTGTTGATAACGCACCTGCTGCTGTAGTGGAGATGGAGCGTAAGAAAAAAGAAGATACGGAAAGTATTATTCAATCCCTTAAAGAAAGCATCGAGGCCTTAAAGAAATAGAGTTATATACTCAAAACTTAAANAGAAANGGTTAAGTTTAACAGGAGGTCTGAAAGAGTGGGTAAAACAACNNNNGCATATAAATATGCTTTTGTTATGATTNCATGTAGAAGCCAATAGGAAACGATTGGCTTCTTGTACTTATACGACTTATGTATTTTCAGTAGAAGATGCTGAGAAACTGTATCCGCGGATAATGGGGGTAGATTGACTATACTTCTTATCAATGCACGAGTGGAATGCTCTCAGTAGGTTAGCACTCGTGATAGTGAAAGCTGAAAAAGAAGTAAAAGTAAAAATACAGTCAAAGCAGAAAGTCAATGTTAAAAAAATCCTGTAAATAGATATCATTAGAAAATAATAATACAATGAAAACACACAC
>JGI24707J26582_10003970_pt1 | contig 10415 bp, 4 predicted proteins | sample BioPla1DNA1_FD_26582 | JGI IMG/M metagenome (IMG submission 26582) | reverse complement strand
ATATGCTTGGAGGAAGAGTACCTGGTGTTATTACGCAACAATACAGTGGTGAACCTGGTAAAAATGTTTCTGAGTTCTGGATTAGAGGAATAGGAACATTTGGTGCTAATAATAGTGCTTTGGTTTTGGTAGATGGAATTGAAGGTGATTTGAATAGTTTAGACCCAGCCGATATTGAGAGTTTTTCAATTCTTAAGGATGCCTCAGCTACTGCTGTATATGGTGTTAGAGGTGCTAATGGTGTTATTCTAGTAACAACAAAACGTGGAACTACAGATAAGTTAAATGTAACAGCGCGAGCCAACTTTACTCTTTCTCATTTAACCCGNATGCCTGATTATCTTGGTGCATATGATTATGCTAAACTAGCAAATGAAGCAAAAGAGGTACGTGGTGATTTACCTNTATATGATGAGATGGCTCTTTATGCTATTCGTTATCAATTAGATCCCGATTTATATCCTGATGTTGATTGGAGGAAAGAGACCTTAAATAACACTTCCTTCCAGCATACTTATTATGTGAGTGCTAGAGGTGGTGGTAGTTTAGCTCGCTATTTTTTGAGTTTAGGTATGTCTGATGAGTCCGCTGCATATAAAACGGACAAAAAAAGTAAGTACAATAAAGGATTGGGGTATAACACTTATAATTATCGTGCCAATTTAGATATGGACTTGACTAAAACAACAAACATCTACTTTGGTGTAGATGGATGGTTTAGTAAGAAAACAGATCCAGGAAATTCATGGAATGATGCTACAGATGCCATTTGGAATGCACAAGCTTTATTAACCCCATTAACAATTCCAACTCGATATTCAACAGGACATTTACCTTCTTATGGAGCAGATGATAGTTACTCTCCGTATGTAATGTTAAATCATACAGGAAAGAAGCAAACAGAAAAACATAATAATCACATTACCTTGGCTATAAATCAAGACCTTTCTTTTATTACAGAAGGTTTAAGTATTAGAGCTCAAGGAGCTATGACTAAGTTTACAGATTATCAAGAAATGAAGTCAGTATTACCTGANATGTATTATGCTAGTGGTCGTTATGTTACTGGAGAGCTTATGNTNGTGAAAAAGCATGAACAAAAAAATGCTGAGTTTAGAAATTGGCAGAATCAATATACTAAATATCATTTTGAGACTTCATTGAATTATGAAAAGCTTTTTGCACAAAAACATCGTGTTTCAGGGTTACTTTATTACTATATGAGCTCTGAAAAAAATATAGCTGATATTGGAGGGGATAATCCTAGCATGGCAGCGATACCTAAAAGGTATCAAGGTTTGTCTGGACGTGTTACCTATGGATATAAGGATACTTATTTACTAGATCTAAATTTTGGATATACAGGGTCTGAGAACTTTAAACCAGGAAAACAATTTGGATTCTTTCCATCTATTGCATTAGGGTGGATACCTACTCATTATGATTTGATGCAAGAAAAACTTCCTTGGTTGAACTTTTTGAAGTTTAGAGGCTCTTATGGTATCGTAGGAAACGATAGAATATCAGATGGTAGGTTCCCTTACTTAACTTTAGTGAATACAGGTGCACCTACGGGGTGGACTTCTGGATCGTATGAGTCTTCTATAGGAGGAGGCATTACAGAATCTGTTGTNGGGGCTGANAACTTAAAATGGGAGAAAGCTAAGAAGTTTAATGTGGGATTTGAAACTAAGCTGTTTAATGAAAAGATAGACTTAGTTTTAGATTATTTTGTAGATAAACGTGATGGTATTTTCCAACGAAGAACTCAAGTNCCTGAGTATGTAGGTTTAGTGAATTTACCTTTTGGNAATGTGGGTGAAATGAAAAGTTGGGGTGCCGATGGAAATNTAGCATTTAATCATAGAATTAATGAAGAGATGTCTTTTGTAGTTAGAGGTAATTTTACTTACAGTACAAATGAGATATCAAACTGGGAGCAACCCGATCCTAAATATCCCTATCAAAGTTTTAGTGGCTGGCCCTATCAAATACATCGGGGCTTAATAGCTTTAGGTTTATTTAAAGATCAAGAAGATATAGATAATAGTCCTATACAGACGTTTGGAAAATATATGCCAGGGGATATAAAATACAAGGATGTAAATGGTGATGGACGTATTGATTCAGATGATGAAGTGCCATTNGCTTATTCTAATTATCCTCGTTTAATGTTTGGGTTTGGTGGTGAGTTTAATTATAAAAGCTGGACTTTTAACATTCTATTCAAAGGAATTGGAAAAAAAGATTTTTACTATACTGGAGAAGGAGGAGCTGGTTACTATCCGTTTTTATGGGGTGAAACAGGTAATGTTCTAAAGATTGTAGGAGACACAAAGAATAGATGGATTCCAGCATCATATTCTGGAGATTCTTCAACCGAAAATCCTAATGCAAGGTTTCCTAGATTAAGTTATGGACAAAACAGTAATAATGTTCGCACTTCAACTTTTTGGAAAGCTAATGGACAATATATTCGCTTACAAGAAGTAAGTATAAATTATAATATGCGAAATAAATCTTTAGCTAAAATAGGTATTAGCTCTATTGATTTGCAGTTAGTAGGTAATGACCTCTGTGTGTGGGATAAAATAGGGGGATTATGGGACCCCGAGCAGACTTCCAGAAATGGTAGAGCTTATCCTATCCCTGCTCGTTATGCATTCCAAATGTATATTAATTTTTAAGTCTAAAAAGATTATGAAAAAAATATTAAATATAATACTAGTAGTTGGCTGTCTATTTTCCTTAGCATCTTGTGACTTTTTAGATGTTGAAGATGAGTTTAGCGATACGATGTCTTATGATTCAATTTTTGCAAGTAAGCGAAACATTGAACGTTATATATGGGGTACTGCAGCACTATTTCCTGATGAGGGGAATTTGTTAATGCACTCACATACTCCTGGTCCACTTGCTTCTGATGAGGCTTTTACAACTTTTAGTACAGAGCAAGCTAGAGGGATTGCTTTTACTTTAGGTGAAGTAACTCCTGATAATTTATATGGTCTAGGTAATTGGGGAAGTATGTATAAAGTAATAAGAAAGGCAAACTTAATATTTAGTCGTATGGATGAGGCTAAAGATTTGACTACTGTTGACAAGTTTACTTTGTTAGGATATACTCATTTTCTAAGAGCTTATGCATACTATAATTTACTCATGGACTTTGGCCCACTAATCATTGTGGGTGATGAGGTGCTGTTAAGTAATGAATCTCCTAATTATTATAATACATATCGTTCTACTTATGATGAATCCGTGGACTATGTTTGCGAAGAATTTGAGAAAGCGGCACGTTACTTACCCTTAAATGTCCCTGTAAGTCAATTTGGTAGACCCACGAAAGGTGCTGCATATGCACTTATAGCAAGGTTAAGGCTTCAACATGCCAGTCCTTTATTTAATGGTGGGGTAGCAGCACGTTCATTTTATGGAAGTTGGGTTAGAAAGGTTGATGGTGTACACTACATTTCTCAAGAATATAATGAGGAACGATGGGCTTTAGCTGCTGCTACAGCTCGCCGTGTAATGGATTTAGGAAATGGAATGTATGAGTTACATACAGTAAAAAAGGGTAATGATACTCCTTCATTTCCGGATAATATATCTACTCGTGATTTTCCGAATGGTATAGGAGGAATTGATCCATTTAAGTCTTATTCTGATATGTTTACTGGGGAGTCTGTCTCTCAAACCAATCCTGAATTTATTTGGGGACGAATGTCTGGTGGACTTAGAGATATTACTCGTCATTCATTTAATGTGGATATCCTAGGGGGATGGAATGGTATGTGTATTACTCAAAAGGTAATTGATAAGTATAAAATGATTGATGGGAAAACGATTAATAATTCAAGTGCAGAGTATCCTTATAACGAAGAAGGGATGACAGATACTGGAAGAAAACAATTTTCAGGATACATATTAAACAATGGAATTAGTAATATGTATGCTAATCGTGAAATGAGATTTTATGCTAGTGTGGGTTTTTCACGTCGTTTTTGGACCGCTAGCTCAACGAGTGAGTCGTCAAGAAAAAACATAACTGTTACCTATGATAAAGATGGGAACTCTGGAAGATATTCATCTCAGAATATTAAGGCTGACTATCCTAGTACAGGGTATGTTATAACTAAATTTATTCATGAGGCAGATGCTTGGAAAGGTGACGGATCAACTAGAGTAAATAAAGGTTTTCCTATAATTCGTTATGCTGAAATTTTACTTTCCTATGTTGAGGCTCTTAATAATCTAACCAGTTCTTATACTATCGAGTTAGATGAGAATACGCAATATACGGTATCTCGTGATATGGATGAAATGGCAAAAGCTTTTAATCAGGTGCGTTATAGAGCTGGACTACCTGGACTATCTTCGGAGGAATTAAGTAATACAACTAAAATGCAACAATTGATAGAAGACGAACGGATGATTGAGTTTCTATTTGAAAATCGTCGTTATTATGATGTGCGCCGATGGGGTATTTATGAAGATACAGAGAATGTTCCTATTCAAGGAATGGATATTGAAGCAGGAGAACCTGATTTTTATAATCGAGTGATTGTTAATCATTCACGCGTTAGAAATAGAATTGTTAACAAGCGGATGGTTTTTCTTCCTATTCCAAAGTCTGAAGTACGTAAAATCAAAGATTGTGATCAAAATTTTGGCTGGCCAAACTAAAAATGAATGAAATGAAAAGTAGAATATATTATTTACTTATAGTAATTGTGAGCTTATTATTTGTGTGGAGCTGTGACGATTACGATATGTTTAAGAAGGAATTGTATTATAAATATTTATATGTTATTAGCGATGATGATAATATTCATGATATGATGTTTTCTTTAGATACTGATACGGCATTTAGCGCTGTTTCTGTAAGTTGTAGTGGGACTAATCCTGTAGATGAGGAGATACGATTCACTTTAGAAAAAGATTTAGAACTTTTAGATAAGTATAACTATGCGAATTTTGATATAAATGAGGAGAAATACGCAAAAGAATTATCAAGTGATGATTTTTATATGCCTTCTATGTCAGCATTTCTGAAGCGAAGCAGTGAGCAGGTATATACTACTCTTCCCATATATATGACAAATGAAAAGTTAGCAGAATTATCTCCCGATTCAATTTATTTTGTACCATTGAAAATTAAGGATGCCTCGGGTTATGAGATTAATAAAAAGAAACATAATGTGTTATGTCGTGTATATAAGAAAAATAGGTTTGCAGATACTAGAAAAGATAATCAATATACCATGAAAGGTTATCGAACACAAGGAATAGTAAAGTCTAGTATTAGTGGTACAAAAACTGTACATCCTTTAGCTAATAATTCAGTGCGTATGTTTGTTGGTAATGTAAGGTTTGTATCAGAGGTTGACTCTATATCAAAATATGCTATGGAGGTTAAAGTGAATCTGGATAGTACTCTATTATTAGTCCATATTCAGACGAAGGAAAGATAGAATTAGAACAATTAGATCCATTGCAAGAGGACCAGTTTATTTATAATAATAAGTACGAAACATCAACCAATCGTTTTTTACTTTATTATCGATATAGAGTTATTAACAATCAGGGCACATGGTCTAATTGGATAACCATTCAAGAAGCAGTTAAGAAGTTAGTTGTAACAGAAGAAGATTAAATTCTGTATGCTAATAAAGTTATATACTTAATTTGAGGTTTTAGTTAGTTTTTAATTCTAGTTTACTAAAATCACATTGATTGTGTTTTGTTTCAAAGAAGAGGTGAGAGTATTTCTTTCACCTCTTTCATTAAATTAAAGAATCCAGATAGTGTTAACTTGTAGTTGATTTTTTATCTTTATAAAATGGTATAATTATATATATAAATTGATATTAGATAATGAAAACTATAATACTAATTCCTTTTGGAGGATTAGCTAATCGTTTACGAGCAATAGCATCGGGCTTAGCTTTAAGAGAGTCCGAAAACGTGCAGCTAAAGATTTTGTGGATTGATCGGCCAGAATTAAATTGTCCTTACAATGAGTTGTTGGAGGGTATAGCAGGAGTTTCTATAAAAAATGTTTCAAATAATTATTTTTGGAAAGCTTTATTACGTTATATAAAGACTGTTTCTTTACCTAATTTTTCAGTAATTACAGACGATTTTATAAAGGAGGAATTAGAAGAAGGATACTTTGGGTTAAAAGCTAATTATAAATCTTTTTGGAAAGGAAGATTAAAAGAGAAGAATTTAATCATTTCTTGTAGAAAGTTTTATAAATACTCTTTCAAAGAAATGAATTTACTTAAACCACATAACTCTATATTAACCAAGTTAAATTCTTTCGTTATAGCGAATGACCTGAAAAACTTTATAGGGTTTCATATCCGTTATACCGACAACCAATTATCTTTAAATCATTCTCCTATTGAATTATTTGAGTTAAGAATAAAAGAGTGTCTTGCTAATGGGAAAAAAATAGTGGTGTGTACTGATTCGGACTTTATTAAAGAGCGACTATCCAAAGAGTTTGAAAACAGAATCATTTTCCCTCTGATTACACGGAATAGAACAAGCATCGAAGGATTGCAAGATGCATATTTTGAACTTTTATTGTTGAGTAGATCAGAAAAAATATATGCATCTTATGGGTCGACATTCTCTTTATATGCTTCTGAATTAGGAGGATGTGAGTTGAGTTTAATGAAAGTGAAAGAAAAGACAGAATAAAAATCTAATCTATATTGTAGGTCAATTATGACATAAAAAATCAATAGTATGAAAAACAAAAATGAATATTCCTTTATAACGAAGATTTACTTCGTGTTTTCCTTCCTGATATTTTCTTCTTTGGTGTTAAAAGCACAAGAATTTAACCCCAATATATATTATCAGTTAATTAGTAACTCCTCAAACTTAGTTGTTGACTCAAAAGGAGAAATGGAAAACGAGGCAGGTCTGTTTTTAGCTAAACCTGAGAAAGAGAAGAAGAGTCAATTATGGAAAATAACAAAAGTTGCCGAAGGATATTACACATTAACTAATGCTGAGACAACTAAAAATATAGATAATTTTAATCGAACAAAGGGTTCTGGNAATCGACTTATTCAATGGGATAGTGAAAGATCAAATAGAAATCAACATTGGCATTTTTCACCTACTGGAATGGGTTCTTTTATAATTAGTCAAAGGAACAATCCTGATTTTAAAATTTCAATATTAGGAGATGAGTCTGTAGGTTCAGAACTCTTTCAATCCCCAGGTGTTTCTTTTTCTTGGCAAATTCAAGAGACAACAATTAAAGCTCCCAAAGAAGTTATTATAAAAGGAGACACAGAGTGGGAAGACGAAACCCTATTTGCTATAAATAAAGAATATGGTAGAGCGACAGCAATTCCTTATGTATCATCACAAAGCTTGATGGCTGATGAGCATTATATGACTCCTTGGAAAGAGTCCACATCTACTTTTTACCAGTCTTTAAATGGTAATTGGAAATTTAATTGGGTGAAACAACCTTCTGAACGTCCTGTGGATTTTTACAAAAAGGATTATGATGTTTCATCTTGGAAAGAGATACCTGTTCCATCAAATTGGGAAATGTTAGGTTATGGCACTCCTATTTATACTAATTATACCTATCCATTTAAAAACAATCCACCTTTAATTCAATCACAGAGAGGCTATACCAATGAGAAAGAACCTAATCCTGTAGGTTCTTATCGACGGAGTTTCATATTACCTGATGATTGGGGTGATAAAGAAGTGTTTTTGCATTTTGATGGGGTGTACAGTGGTATGTATATTTGGGTAAATGGTGAGAAGGTTGGATATAGTCAAGGAGCTAATAACGATGCAGAATTTAATATCACATCTTATGTAAAACANGGAGAAAANAGCTTGGCTGTTGAGGTGTATCGTTGGACTGATGCTAGTTATATTGAGGATCAAGATATGTTTCGTCTGAGTGGAATTCATCGAGATGTTTATTTATATGCTACTCCAAAATTACATGTTTATGATTTTTTTGCTCAGTCAAGTTTTGAAAATCATGATTACAATTATTCTGAGTTTAGTATAGACCTCTTATTAAAAAACTTTGCAAACAAGAAGTCTAAATCAAGTTATGTGGATGTTTATTTATTAGATGACTCAAACGCAGAGGTAGCTCATATGAGAGAGACCCTTTCATCTATAAAGAAAAAATCGTCGGATAAAATCAAATTAACTACTAGAGTAGAAAATCCAAAGCTATGGAGTGCAGAAACTCCCAATTTATATTCTGTGTTGATTTCCTTGAAAGATGAAAAGGATCAAGAAATAGAAGCAGTTTCTTGTAAGTTTGGATTTAGAGAGATTGAGATTAAAAACAAAAGGGTTTATATAAATAATAAACAAGTGTTTTTCAAAGGAGTGAATAGACACGATACTCATCCTCAATACGGTAAAGCAATACCCGTAGAATCGATGATTCAAGACATCGTATTGATGAAGCAAAACAACATAAATACAGTTCGTACGGCACATTATCCAAACAGTCCTAAGATGTATGCCATGTATGATTACTTTGGTTTGTATGTTATGGATGAGGCTGATTTAGAAAATCATGGAAATATGTCTATTAGTGATAAACCCCGTTGGGAAGCTGCTTTTATAGATAGAATTGAACGTGTAATTGAAAGAGATAAAAATCACCCTTCTGTGATTTTTTGGTCATTAGGAAATGAAGGAGGTGGAGGAATGAACTTTGATGCAATGCAAAAGAGAGCAAAAGAGTTAGATTCATCGCGACCTATACATTATCAAGGAAAGAACGAAGTAGCAGATATAGATTCCGATATGTATCCTTCTTTGGATCATATGGAGCGTTTTGACCAGTCTAATACCAACAAACCTTATTTTTTATGTGAGTATGTACATGCTATGGGTAATTCGATGGGTAATTTTGTTGAATATTGGGATTATATAGAGAATCATTCTCAACGTATGATTGGAGGCTGTGTGTGGGATTGGATTGATCAAGGAATAAATAAAGTAGGTGAACCTAAAGATCATTATTTTTATGGTGGTGATTTTAGTGATACTCCGAATGATATGGATTTTTGTATTAATGGGATTGTTACTCCCGATAGAAAGGAAACGGCTAAACTAATAGAGCTAAAGAAAGTATATCAGTATATTAAATTTAGAGAAAAGTCTCTTTTTGCAGGTAAAGTTGAAATTGAGAATAAATATGACTTTCTTAATTTAGATCAATTTTCATTTAATTGGTCGTTATTAAAAGATGGGAAAATAGTACAAGAAGGAATTTTAGAAGATATAAAAGCTAATCCTGATGAGAAAATTATTGTAACAGTACCATTTGATAGACGATTTGATAAAACATCGGAATATTTTCTAACTGTTGAGGCCCGATTGAAAGATAAAACTATTTGGGCTGATAAAAACCACTTAGTAGCAATAGAGCAGTTTGCTTTAAATCAGAGACCAAATAGCAAATCGATGAATCTATCTTTGAAAGATGAATTAACAGTAGAGGAGGATAAAACAACTATTACTATAAAATCGGAAGATTTTGCTTGTAAGTTTAATAAAACCTCAGGTATACTAATATCGTTAGCTTATGAGAATAACGAATTACTTTATAATCAAAAAGGATTTGATTTGAATTGGTATAGAAGTGTAAGTAATGATAAATATACAGATCAAAAGTGGTATCCATCTGTGAAAGAAAATTTATCTATGCATTGCAAGTTGAGCTCTGATAATCAAAAGTGCATTTTAATGGTTTCGGGAGATGAAGTAATTCAGAATAAAAGTGCAGTGGTACTTCCTTATACTATAATATATACTATTTATAGTAATGGTGTTATTGATGTTGAGACCACATTAAGAAAACCTCAAGGTGCTGATATCGTTAGACGTCTAGGTTTACAATCCGTAATCAACAGTGACTATAATATGATTACTTGGTATGGTAAAGGACCTCATGAAAATTATATAGATAGAAGTGAATCAGCATTAATAGGCTGTTATACTTATAAAGTTCAAGATATAGAGGAAAACTATATTCGACCCCAGAGTAATGGAAATAGAGAAGCTGTTCGTTGGATTAAGCTTTTGAATAAACAAAACCAAGGAATAAAAATAACCTCATTATCAAATAACTTATTTAGTTTTACAGCTCAACACTATACTGATAAAGAGCTTTGGGAGTCTAAGCACACTTTTGATATCCCTTCTTTAAGAAAGCCTGAAGTGTATTTAAGTATTGATTTAATTCAGCAAGGTTTAGGTAATGCTACTTGCGGACCTTATCCTCTAGATAAATATATGATACCAGAAAACACACCTTTATATTACTCTTTTAGAATTGAGTTTGAAAAGTAATTCGTGTTGTTATTAAAACGAATCGTTAAACTATAAAGATAGAT
>JGI24707J26582_10003969_pt1 | contig 10416 bp, 8 predicted proteins | sample BioPla1DNA1_FD_26582 | JGI IMG/M metagenome (IMG submission 26582) | reverse complement strand
TTTATTGATAAAAAGACTGTAAGGGAATTTATCAAGAACAGATTGAATAATTCACTAGAGGCTATTGGCTTGGAAAGAATATTCAATGTAGATCAAAGTTTAGTAGAAACAACAGATTGGTTTGATGATGAAGTTGTAGCAACAAAACACGTTGACTTCTTTGCTAAAAGATCTGTGAACTACACAAAGAGATCTAAAAGTGTAACAGCAGACGACTTGTTCTAATTAAATGCAACAAAACTAAATAAATTAAAGAGAAGATGGCACATTTAGCCTGGAAACCTCAGTCCTAACTCCCATCTTCTCTTTTATTTTCTATAGAACTTCTAATTAGAAGTTTGATGATATAAAGATATACACAAAACTACCGGAGGCGATAACTTTATGGAAAGAAAACCATTTCACTGGCTGACAGAAAATAGCCGATTATTTTTAAGTAGAGGCTATTTAGTTAATGGATAAAGCGCGGAGGATCGCGTACGAGAGATTGCTGAACGAGCACAAGAAATTTTAGGACTTGAAGGATTTGCAGACAAGTTTTATGACTATATGGGTAAAGGTTATTACTCTTTGTCTACACCTGTTTGGACAAACTTTGGCAACAATAGAGGGATGCCAATTTCATGCTTTGGAAGTCACTTAGACGATAACATGGGGAGCATTTTGCATGCTGCAAGTGAAGTTGGAATTATGTCTAAAATGGGTGGGGGAACATCAGGCTACTTTGGCAATCTTCGCCCAAGAGGTGCAGAGATTACAAACAATGGATCTTCTAGTGGATCGGTCCACTTTGTTAAACTGTTTGAGCAAATGACAGATACAGTTTCTCAAGGTTCTAGTAGAAGAGGAAGGTTTGCTCCTTACCTGCCAATCGACCACAAAGACATTGATGAATTCTTGAACATTGGAACTGAAGGGAACGAGATTCAATCAGTAAACCATGCAGTAACTGTCACTGATGATTGGATGGTTAAAATGATAGGCGGAGACAAAGATAAGAGAGCTGTGTGGGCTAAAGTCTTGCAAAGAAGAATTGAAATGGGATACCCATACATTTTCTTTACAGACACAGTAAACAATAACAAACCTGAATGGTATAAAGAATATATGATTAACCATTCAAACCTGTGTGCTGAGATTGCTCTTCCTAATAATGATGAGTGGTCATTCGTTTGTAATTTATCTTCAATGAACGCTTTATATTTTGATGAGTGGAAAGATACTGACGCAGTTGAAACTATGATTTACTTCTTAGATGCTGTCATGACTGAATTCATTGAAAAACTTGAGGCATATAGAGACTCTGAAAAACTTGAAGATCAATTAACATTTAAATTCATGGAGCGTGCTTATAACTTTGCAGTAGACAATAGAGCGCTTGGCTTAGGTGTGTTAGGTTGGCATTCATTGCTGCAATCAAAAATGATTCCTTTCGAGTCAATTGAGGCTAGCTTATTGAATGAACAATTATTCAAAACAATCCGTGAGCGTGCAGAAGTTGCAAGTGAAGAACTTGCAGTTAAGTTTGGTGAACCTAAAGTGACTAAGGGAACAGGTAGAAGAAATGCTACATTAATGGCTATTGCACCGACAACTTCATCAGCATTTATTCTGGGGCAAGTGTCTCAATCTATTGAACCTTTGTGGTCTAATAACTATGTTAAAGATGTCGCTAAAGCTAAGGTCACTGTCCAAAACCCTTATTTAAAACAATTATTAAAAGAAAAAGGGAAGGACACTAGAGAAACTTGGATTGACATTAGAAACCATGATGGCTCAGTTCAACATTTAGATTATTTAACTGAGCATGAGAAGAACGTATTTAAAACGTTCTCTGAAATTAATCAATATGAAATAATCAATCAGGCAAGCATTCGTCAGAAGTATATTGATCAATCACAATCATTAAACGTAATGATTAATCCTGATACTTCAACAAAAGATTTAAACGCATTATATATTTACGCATGGGAACAAGGAATTAAACACTTTATTACCAGCACTCAACAAACGCAGCTCAACAGTTTTACCAAACTAATATTTGCCTTGCTTGTGAGGCTTAATCTAATATGACATTGTAGATCAAGCACAGAGAAGGAGAGGATTAACTAGTTCTCTCCTTCTTACATATAATATTAAAGGAGGTGTTAGAGATAGTTGATAAATTAAAAGAGCACAAGATAGAGAAAACTCCTGCCTACATTACTTCATGGGACGTATACAATGAAACTTCCCCGAATACTCCCTACATCAAAAGACAGATTATTTCTAGAAAAAGTGCAGCAAGCATATTTTTCAAGCAAGCTGAGGAACTTTATACTACTAAGTCTGAATTGACAACAATAGAAGGTGATGGGTTAAGAGTAAACCTTTTTGTTAGTGGGTGTCAATTTAAATGTGCCAACTGTTTTAATAAACTTTCTCAAGACTTTAAATATGGAGAAAAGTATACAAGCAAACATGATAAACTCTTATTTGAGAAACTAAGCTTGCCTTTTGTAGATGGAATAACTTTTATTGGTGGAGAACCCTTTCAGAGTGCCATTCATTTGCTTAAAATTGCTAAAAGAATTAAAGAGAATTATCCAAACAAAACAATTTGGTCATATACTGGATATTTGATAGAAATATTATTGATGCTAGATCAAGACGACCCAAGAAGACAACTGCTCAATTATATAGACGTTTTAATTGATGGACAATATATTGACGAAGAAAGAAATGAGGCTGACTTGAAAATTTACAGAGGAAGCTCCAATCAAAGGTTAATAGACGTCAATAAAACAATAAAACAAGGAAAGACAATAGAATATATAAGGAGCGAATAATATGACGAAAATCATTAAAAAAGATGGAAGAGTAACAGAATTTCACATTGAGAAAATTGAAAGCAACTTAGAAAGTGCTGAACGTGTCTTTGGCGTAACATTTAAAACTGACAAAAATGAAATAATTAAATATATAGAGAGAGAAGTACTAAAGCATGATGAACTTCTCACTCACGAAGTCTTTGAAATTGTTGAAAAGGCTTTAGAAAACGAACCATTAATTTTATTAGCATTTCAAGATTTCAAGAAAAGGGAACAAGAAATCATTGACGACTCTGTAGACTTAGAATTCCAGTTTAACAGATTCAATAATAAAGATAAAGACATTATGAATGAAAATGGGAACAAGGACTCAAGGACAGCTATGACTCAGAGGGAATTGCTTGCAGGAGTTTATTCGAAAGCTAAAGGGCTTAAGATGTATCCTGAAGATGTCCAAAGAGCTCACGTGAAGGGAATTATCCATTTACATGATTTAGATAGGAGTCCTTACCAACCATTACCTAACTGTTCATTGCCTGACTTTGAATACATGTTAAAGAATGGGATCAAATTAGGCAACGCTGAACTTGAGCCTCCTAAGTCTATTATGACAGCCGTAAGTATCATTGGAATTCTTATTGCAGCAATTAGTGGAGAACAATATGGTGGAATTTCAGTTCATGAGTTAGATAAGCTATTAGCACCCTATGCTGAAATGACTTTAAATAAAAACAGAAAACTTTACAGAGAAGTAGTTGCTGATAAAGAAGAAGTTGAAAGGCTTGCTAAAATTAAGACAAGTAAGGACATCTATGACGCCATGCAAGCATTAGAATATGATGTCAACACAATGACAACAACTACTGCCCAAACTCCATTCTCGACCGTATCTTATGGTTTAGGGACATCCTGGGTTGAACGAGAAATTCAGAAACAACATTTGCAAGTAAGATATGATGGTTTAGGCAAAAACAAAATAACTGCTATTTTCCCTAAGATTCTATATTTTGTTAAAGAGGGAATAAACGTTAATGAGAAAGATCCTAACTACGACATTAAAAAGATTGCAATAAAGACTAGTGCTGCCCGAATATATCCTGATGTAGTCAATGTAGATGACTTAATGAAATTAAAAGGTGGCAAGAAGCCAATTACGGCAATGGGCTGCCGCTCATATTTGCACTACTGGGAAAACTCAGCTGGCGAGGAAACCTATGTCGGCCGAAATAACTTAGGGGTTATTTCAATCAATCTTCCGCACTTGGCTGTTCAATCAAAGGGAAGTAAGAAGAAATTCTTTAAGATGCTTGATGAAACTTTAGAGCTAGTAAGGAAGGGACTTCACGTAAGAGAAGAGTCAGTTATGAGTGCTACACTAGAAACATGTCCTGTTATGTATACTCAAGGAGGGCTGGGTGACCCTACAGGCAAAACTAAAGTAAGAGACTTTTATGATGGTGATAGATATAAACAATCAAGTATAAGTATTGGTTATGTCGGAGTCCATAATGCAATGGTTGCTCTTACTGGAGATGAGCACTGGCATGATAATGATGAATATAACAAATTAGGCTTAGATATAGTTAAACACTTACATGAATATGCAAGAAGCATTGATGGAGAGTTCCTGTCAACTCCATCAGTTTATGCAACTCCAAGTGAGTCGCTCGCAGACAGGTTCGCCTCAATTGATAGAAACAGATTTGGAACCATTAAAGGAGTGAATGATAGAGAATACTATGAAAACTCATTCCACTATCCAAGCTATATGGACATTGACCCAGTTTCAAAGATGACTTTTGAGGCTCAATATTACAAGTATACTCCAGGCGGTTTCATGTTTTATGTCGAACAGAACAACTTGTCAAATAATTTAAAAGGAATGGAGTCTATATGGGACGCATTTAACTATGTAGGGAACATTTATGCAGGAGTTAATAGTCCAAACGATCATTGTAATGAATGTGGCTGGGAAGGAGAGGCTAAGTTTATCAAAGACCAAGGGTATACTTGCCCTTCATGTCAAAACTTCGACCCAGACAAAATGAGTGTAGTTAGAAGACTCTGTGGTTACTTAGGTCATCCAAACAAAAGACCTGTAGTTAATGGAAAACAAGAGGAAATTAACTCAAGAGTAAAACATTAAATGAAAATCTCAGTCCTCCCTTGATTCTCTGTCATGATAGAGTACATTTGATATTTCAATGTAAATAAAAAAGGGAGGACGATAATTATGAGCAAATTCCACATCAACAAGCATGGTGTACCTGCCCCTTGCAAGGCAACAAAGGGAAACTGTCCACTGGGTGGAAGCGAGCAGCATTTTGACACTCAGCAAGAGGCTCAAGAGTACATTGACAAACAAGGAGAACAAAAACATGGACTGCTTCCAAATATGGATAATTCTAAAGAAAATGAAAAGCTCCATTATGATGAGGCTCACAAAATAAGAGTAGATGCGTTTGAGAAATTCAATGACTATGTTGGAGAAGTTCCAGATGTTCCTGAAGGATTGGATTCTCCAGATGAATTGCTAATTAAATACATCAGTGAAAGAATAAAGGCTCACGCTAGTGAAGATAATAAGTTAGAATTTATTGAAAAGAACATGGATTGGGTGGAGAAAGTTGAGGAAAATGAAGATAGTTATGGTGAACCAGGTTCACTAGACTTTGCTGAAGAGGACTATCAAGCAGACTTAAGTAGAGCTGAGGAAGTTAATGAATATGTAGAGTCGAGAAAAGAGCAAATCGACTATGTATTTAAGAAAGTCCAGGAGGTTGATTGGACTAAATATGGGATGACTCAAAAGCAAGGTGAAGTTGAAGCTTTGCGGGTAATTGACGAAGGTGAGTCTATTTTTGAATTAGATTAACTAGGGGATAAAGAGAATGATTGTCAAATCATTCTCTTTTTTATCACAAGGAAAATACCCCTTAGACTCTCATTTTTGAGGATAAAAACTGGAGGACGATATAACATGGAATATGCATCTTTTGCGAAAAGGTTATCAAACGCCATACCTAACTATATTATAATATTTATATTATTTAACATATTAAGTTTTCTGCTAATAATTCTAGGGTTAGGTAAAGGGGACATGCAAGCGGCACCCTTTGTAGTGATGACCATGGCAATTTTTCCTTTAGGTTTTGTTGTAGGATTAATAATGTATTATCCTGATAGATATGGGAATGAGCATATAACCTATATATTTCTTTTTATCATAATGCTACTTTTCGAAGCTATATATTTTACTATAATAGATATTTTAGCTATAAGAAAATCTAATAAGGGTAAAGCAGCAATGAATGACATTGTCTTGCAAGATGAGAATGGGAACAATCCTAGCTTTTTTAAGATTTTTATTAGGAACATATTAAAATCTTTTTCAAGAGTATTATTAATGCTACCTGCTTTAACAATGTTTTTTACTGAAAAGAAACAAACATTATATGATAAAATGACGAATATTGTTGTCGTAGAAGGTTGATAAGCATTTTGAAGAAAAATAAGGGATGTGTTAATTATTGAAAACAAACTATTTTAAAATGATATTGTTACCACTTATTCTTTTGCTTCTGGTGTCATGTGCAGACATTTCTCAACCAATTAGTGATGAGTTGATCTTAAGTGAAGGTGGAGCACATTTAAAAGAAGCAAATAATGAGCCAGATGTTAAAGAGCAAAAAGTCATTTCAATACTCAATTTAGATGTAGAGACTAAATACATTGAAGAAGACTTGGATAGCATTGAAGCTAAGATTAACTCATTAGGCGGATACATCAGTTCACATAAGGTTGAAACACCTGAAGATAGATCAAGCAAAAGGAAGGCTGAGCTGTCAATTAGGATTCCATCAGATAAGTCTGTTGAGTTTAAAGAGTATCTTAAAGATAAGTTGTTTATTGTGAAGGAAATGTCTAGCTCGATAGATGTAACTGAAACATATTATGACATTGAGGCAAACATTAAGAACTTAGAGAGACAAGAAGCTCAATTGATGGAGCTTTATAAGAAAGCTGATGACATTGAGTCTATTCTTTCTATTAATGACAAAGTGAACGAAGTCATCAGAAATAAGGATGCATTAATGAGAGAAAAATTAAACATCATTAGTAAGACTGAGTATTCTACGTTCAATTTAAATATAGAAGAAGTTTCTGAATATAAGGCTATTCATTCATTAGACGACAGTTCAATGGAGAAAATAAAGAAAGCAATAACTAATTCTGCAATGAACGCAAAAAATGCAGTAATGTCTATATTGCTATTTCTAATTAACTCATTCCCACTTGTGATTGTTGCTTTTATTGGATTATACTTATATAATAAGTTCTTCAAAAAGAACAGGCTGAAAACAAAAGACTTGGAAAAAGAATCTAAGAGTGACAAATGAAGACTCACCCACCTACCATTTTGCTATGCAAAACGCTTGAGGTCGGTGTCTTCTTGCTCATTACTGATAAAAAAAGACACTACAAAGTGTCTTTTTATTATTGAATGTGACCAAAAGAAGAAAGGTTTACAAGGTCTTCCTCAATTAAATTCAAATCTCTTACAATATTCTCGGGGGAACATTCTTCATAAAGTTCTTGAGGAACATTTATCTCTCCTTTGTTAGAGTCAATTAATATCTCAAAAGGTTTACTTTGTTTCCCTGTACTGTCGTAAGTCAACTGAACTGAGACCCAGCCCAAATTATCTCTTTTTAAAATGTCTTTAGCTATCTGTCTTGCCTTATAGGCTGCACTTCTAATAGAATAAAGATTTTTGCCGCTAAGAGTCATTTTTCCAGATGGAAAATATCCGTGATAATTGTCAATTTCAAGCTTTCTTCCAGTTAGCCCAGTATCTCTATCAAATCCACCAATTTTATATGCGCCAAACGAATTTAACACGAGTTCGTCTAGTTGAACATCATATTTGTTGACAACATCTAGAACCATTTCTCTCATAATCTCATCTATATCATCATTATCTATTCCTTTGTTCTGATGGTTGATGTCCATTGAAATTATCCTTATTAGATCTCCTTGTTCATTGTAAAGACCCTCCATTCTCACCTTGCCATCTGCAAGAAATCTGTTGTCCCTCTTTCGAAGTTTTTCATAAGCCTTAGCTATCTCTTGAAGAATGACCATTCCTTTGGGTAACAGCTCATCAGTTTCATTGCAAGCGTACCCATAAAAGACATTTTCAAAATCTTCTAAATTAACAGGTAAGTCTTGAAAGGCATCTAAGTCTTCTTGGATAACCTCATCAACAATATCTGCATTAGGGCAGCAGCCTACGTCAGCTAGCATGTTTTTAACAACTTCAGGTATATCTACATGTCTGGACGCATAAGCCTCTCCTGTAATGAATACTGTCCCTCCTCCGCCTACTACATCTACATTGACTTTTGCGTTTTTATCTATTTTTAAATATTCCACCAATATGCTATCGCTGATTTGGTCAGCTAGCTTATCAGGGTGACCTCTGAACACTATTTCAGTGTTGAGTATATTCACTTTAATTCATTCCTTTCTATGATATTTTCATTTCATTTATGAATATCACGTAATGAAGGAGTATAATAGGAATAGATTACAAAAAGAGAAAGGGTTTTGATTATGAATAAAAAGAAGGTCTATAAAATATTAGGTCTTTTCATAGCAGCTTTATTAGTCTTATTCTTGATTGTCAAGCTGACAAACAGGGTAGAAGAAGTTAGCTACAATGAATTTATAGAGATGGTTGAAAATAAAGATGTTGAAAGTGTCAGTTTAAATGTGCAGTCTGAGAAGTTTAAGTTCAGCGATTTAGAAGGACATCTTTACAAAACTGACAGCCCAAAAACAAGTGACTTTAAAGAGTTTTTATTGTTGAATGACATAGAAGTTCATGTAAATACAGGAATGAGATCAGTTTCTACTTTTCTAAGAATCTCATCCTCATTCTTCATGATAGTATTGCTTGGAGCCTTTATTCAGAGAATGGGAACCGGATTAAAGAAGAAAGACTCTCTCGTTTCAATTGAATCAAAGGTGACATTTAAAAATATTGCAGGAAACGAGGAAGCCAAAGAAGATATGAAGTTCTTAGTTAACTTCCTTAAAGAACCTAAAAAGTATAACAAGATAGGAGCTAAACTCCCTAAAGGTGTTGTGTTGTATGGGCCTCCGGGAACTGGGAAAACATTGACAGCAAGGGCTTTAGCAGGAGAGGCTAAAGTTCCTTTCTTCTCAATTAATGGTTCAGACTTTATTGAATTGTATGCTGGATTGGGAGCTAAGAGAGTAAGAGACTTATATAAAGACGCGAAGAAAAAGGCCCCATCTATTGTATTCATTGATGAGATTGACGCAGTTGGTACTCACAGAGATGGTGGACCAAATGATGGAGAAAAGAATCAAACAATCAATGCCTTATTGTCAGAACTTGATGGTTTTAATACTTCAGAACCTGTTATAACAATTATTGCTACAAATAGAGTTGAAGATTTAGATAGAGCATTAATTAGACCAGGTAGATTTGACAAACACATTGCGATTAATTTGCCAGACAAAGAAGATAGATTAAAAATATTAAGAGTCCACTCAAAAAATAAAAAGATAAGTCAAGAGGTAAACCTTGAGACATTTGCTAATATGACAATTGGATTTTCTGGAGCTGCCTTAGAAACAATGATGAATGAGGCTGCAATCTTAGCAGTGAACGAAGGGTCAGAAGATATAAAAGTCAAACACATAGATGACGCCTATTACAAAATGATTATTGGTGGACACAAAAAGAAAACAAGAAGTGACGATCTTGAAGAAATTAAGGTAGTTGCCTACCATGAGGCTGGACATGCTTTAGCAACTAAATTGCTAACTGACAATGAAGTTCCTAAAGTTACAATTATCCCATCAACAACAGGAATGGGAGGGGCAACCTTAAGCATACCTAAAAAGACAGGACTGCTATCTAAAAGAGATATTGTAAATAATGTAAAGATTCTTTATGCTGGGCGAGCTGCAGAGTTCATTCTTTACAATGATGAAGAAGAGATTACTACAGGGGCATCACAGGACATCAAACAAGCAACTAATTTAATTAATAATTACTTTTCATCTTACGGAATGAGCGAGGAATTTGGAATGCTTGAGGTTAAGGATGAAAAACTGTATACTAAAGAAGCCATTAGATTCTCAAAGAAAACTTATAAGGAAGTGTTGACACTACTTCAGAACAATCAAGATAAACTTGAAAGAATTGCAAATGAATTAATTGAAAAAGAAACAATTGATGAATCTAGATTAGATGAGTTGATCTAAACAGAGTTTCAATTTAGTGATGAGTATAAAGTAAAATTAAAGAGCCAAAAGATTAACCCTTTGGGTTCTTTGATTATTTAAAGACTCTGCATTCCGTCTCTTATGGGGTTGTTGCCAAAACTATCTAAATATGAATTAATGTCATTCTTGATTGCTCTACAGTTAGTTTATTTACATTGTGAAAGCTTATTGGATTTTCAAGTTCTTTGATATTTATATATATATACAAATCCTTTTAAGAAGNTTTGATATTATTTTTATNTGTCTTAACACACATAAAAAAGGATAAAACAAGGAGGAATAA
>JGI24707J26582_10003968_pt1 | contig 10418 bp, 11 predicted proteins | sample BioPla1DNA1_FD_26582 | JGI IMG/M metagenome (IMG submission 26582) | reverse complement strand
TGATAGAAACCATATAATCTGTTAAGTTCCATTAACGGATATAATTTTATTGAGATTGGCTAATCTGTTTATAGTGAACAGTATACCATATTTGGGAATGAATGGTCAAAATTGTGTATACATATTAATGAGAAATATTGTTTTAGGTTTCATAAGCTCTATTTAACAAAATCCTTGTCCTAACTTTTGTTAGAATAAGGATTTTTTATTCCCTATTTTTTTGATAACTCCGATAATTCACGGAATAGATCCATATCTGATCTTGTTAGTTTTAGATTTGAACTTAGTGTTTTACCTGAAGCAGATGTAACATTTATTTCAATGATTGTTCCCTCTTCTAGTCCATTCTTGTGCATAGCATTCAGAAACATTGTAAACTTAGGATGGTTTGATGAAAAGGTGTCCCAAGCATTTTTTATTTTAAATAATTTCGATGGATTAAACATATTAACTCTCCTCATCTTTATCATTATATTTGCACTTTCTTTTATTTAATATTTGTGAAACAGACTTTCTATATTCTTAAGATANGTTTTCACAAATCATCTAACTTATTATGTCATCTTTAAGACCAACGCGAAGCAAGTAATTTGATAGTTAAATTTATAATTTCCAACTATTATAGTACAAAATATAAAAGTTTACAAATAAATATTGACAAAAATTAGTTGGCGTGTTACGGTTATATACACGAGTGTATAACCATTATACCATGATACCAAGTTTGGAGGTGTTAATATGAGCATAATGTTTGATAATAACAAGCCAATCTTTATTCAGGTACGGGAAATGATCGAAGATCAGATTGTGAATAATCAATTAAAGGAAGATGAGCAAATCCCTTCTACGAATCAGTTGGTGAATTTCTATAAAATTAATCATGCTACGGTATCCAAAGGCATAAACCTATTAGTCGATGAAGACATCCTGTATAAAAAGAGAGGAATTGGTATGTTCGTTGCACCAGGTGCAAGAACAAAATTATTACAAAAGCGTAGAAAAGCGTTTGTTGACGAATACGTGCTTCCATTAATTGAGGAAGCGGCAAAACTAGATATCCCACTAAATGAAGTGTTGGGTTATATTCAAGAAAATAGCTATGTTGAGAATTTTAAGAATAAATAAATGAGAAAGGGGAATATGATGATTTTTGATATTGAAGTTAGCCATTTATCACTAAAATATAAAAAGTTTGAAGCATTGAAAGATATTTCTTTTACCTTAGAAAACGGGAAAATCTACGGTCTAATCGGCCGGAATGGTGCTGGAAAGACCTCACTTCTATCCTTACTGGCATCCCTAAGAGAAGCAAGCGAGGGTTGGATCAAAATAGCTGGGGAAAATCCTTTTGAGAATTATAAGATTATGCAGAATGTAACCTTTGTTCATGAGACGAATTACACAGAAGAGAGTTATAAAGTACAAAAATATATAGCATTGGCAACACAATTTTATCCTAATTACAATCAGGAATATGCAGACTATTTAATAAAGCGCTTTAAGCTTCCAATCAACAAACCAGTAAATAAACTTTCCAAGGGTATGCAATCTGTTATGGATGTGATTATTGGTATGGCAAGTCGTGCGCCAATCACAATCTTTGATGAGGCTTATCTAGGTATGGATGCCCCTACTCGCAAGATCTTCTATCAGGAAGTTTTGGAGGATCAAGAAAAGCATCCCCGCATAATTATTCTCTCTACCCATCTGGTTTCTGAAATGGATTTCCTCTTTGATGAGGTATTAATTCTTCATAATGGATCTCTATTAGTGAAAGAAGATTACGAGACTTTGGTATCTAGAGGTGCTACCATCACGGGATTAACGAGTAACGTGGATGCCTTTGTAGTAGGCAAAAGGATTATTGGTAAACAACAATTAGGAAACACCAAAGCAGTTACTATTTATGAAGAAAATATGGATAAGATTGAGGAAGAAGCACGAAGAAACGGTCTTACCGTTGGCCCCATTTCTCTACAAGACTTATTCATCTATCTAACGGATGACGAGGAGGTTGCTTAATATGAAAGAAAAATCATTGATTTTAAAGATATCCAAGTCCCTATTTATAGAGCAGTTAAAATGGTCCCCTTGGTTTATATCAATTATGTTTTTATTGCATTTGATTGTATCATATTTTCAGACCCGTATTGATTTTACATTGAATAGCCTTTTTGGTTTTTCCTACTACTCTACTAATATTTACATGCTAATTATAGGTATCATAGCAGGCGCCTATTTCCTTCCCTTCTATGTAAAACATGGTATAACTAGGAAAAACTATTTTATTGGAGCTACACTTAGTGCTTTGGGATTATCCGCAGCAATAGCTACTATATTTGCCATTCTTTCTTTTTTAGAAGGTGCTATACTGTGGTTCTTTGGCATTGAACGGCTTACAACAACCATACTCACAGTAAACTCGGGTAATCATTGGCTTCTTAGTTTCCTCGTTTACACATTGAACATTTTCACCTATTATCTTATTGGATGGTTAATTACTACGGGGTATTATCGGTTTGGCTGGAAAATTGGTTTTGGCTTTATTGCTTTAGCCATACTATCCTCCATCGCTCATGGTTTCTTATGGGAAAATGAATTATATCAGCAATTTGTAGATAAATTGCCTGCACAAATAGGTGGTTTATCCCTACTGATCTCTATTCTTTTAACTACTCTTTTAAACTGCCTGATTCTGTGCATCATCAGGCTTAGCACCAGGAAGGTAGCTATTAAACTATAAATTTATTAATAAAGAAGGATTATATCTTGAAAACTATTTGCCGTTGACATGATATAATCCTTTTATTTATAGGGTTAAATAATAATATTGTTTGTTTCTAATTATACTTAACCACAGCTCATAAACCTCTAGCCCTCTATTCCTTGATTTATCACTGTTCTAGACTCAATTCTTAGAAATAAAGATATCCTTCACTGTCTGATAAGCAATTTTCTTTCTCCGATATTCATCAACAACTCCTTTATTATTCATGCTTCTTGGCCTTGCGTAGAAACATTCATCAGGCACTCTTCCATCGCAGAATTGCCAGATGAACACGCCAGATGTATTCTTGTGCGATAGAACCGCTTGTAACTGCTCCTTAAGAATCATACTCTGTCGTTCTTCTGACCACTTCGGATTCCCAGGAGCGTGAAATCCTGGGATTGCTCCTGCTCCAATTTCACTAACAATATATGGTTTACCCTTTCCTTCTGTTTCCTGTACCCATTCATAAACATCCTTTATAAATTCTTCTGCAGGGGAATCATGATACCATAAAGGATAGATGTTCATGGATACGATATCCGGCAGATCTAGACAGATATCAGATTTATAATGACAGCTTGCAAAGGTAGTTGGCCTTGATTGATCTAATTCTTTTATACGATCAAATTGTTCCTTATAAATCACTTTGCCGTATTCCGTATTGCTTGCACATTCATTCAAAATACCCCAGGTAAAAATCGACGGATGATTATAATGGTTGTCAATCATTTCATCGATGCAATCCAAACTTTGCTTACGGAAGTTCTTATGCTGCATCTGCTCCTCATTAAGTCCTCTCGCATGTCCTTCCTCCCAGACAAGAATACCTTTTTCATCGCATAAATCTAAGAAACGTTCGTCATTAGGATAATGGCAAGTACGAACAGCATTGGCATTCATGTCTTCCATTAACCGTAAGTCATAATCCATACTTTCGTAAGGAATAGCACAGCCATATAAACCGTGATCTTCGTGGCGGTTAAAACCTTTGATCCGGATTGGTTTATCATTGAACAATATTTTATTTCCTTCAATTTTGATCTCTCGGAATCCAATTCGATCAATATAGTCATCAATTTCTTTTCCATCTTTATCGATGGTTGTATTTATATAATAAAGTTTTGGTGCATCCAATTCGTAACTTATGACATCCTCAAATACCAATTCTTTATCTAGGGTAGTAATACCCGTTTCTGCAATTCCTTCAATAGTCCCGTAGTTTTTATCATCTAGATTGATTCTGATTTTAATTGGACAGCTTCCCGCTAGGTTATGCACACGAACCTGCACTTTACCATGCCATTTGCCTCCTTTTCGATACGGTGTAAAATGTAATCTTTCAATAAACAACTCAGCAACTTCTTCAATGATAACTGGACGGTTAATGCCACCATAGGTGAAGTAATCATTTACTACATGTAGCGCGGATTCCTCATTAAAGGAGTTATCTACTTCTATTTTCAATTTATGTAATCCTGATTGCACATCTGCGACGACTTTCTCAAAAGGTGTAAAGGCATTGTAATGCTCTGCTATCTTCACACCATCTAGATAGACAATAGCCGTATGACTAATTCCCTTGAAAATTAGATGAAGGTTTCCCTCGCCATAAAACTCCTTTTCATAGACTGCTTTACCTCGATAGTTTTCTAATCCTGGATACGTCTCCCAGCAGCTTGGTACCACCACTTGACGCACATGCTCTGGATCTTTCATGGTATAGAATTTCCATAATCCATCCAATTCTACTGATTTTCTTAATTTATGAGTACAAAATGCACGCCCCATATAAGCCTCCCTTTCTATTTACTTGTGTTTACACCAACAAGTGATATGTTTTTTAGTTTATTAACTATATTATATAGCATATTATAGGAAAGATATAGTAATATTTATCATACTTTTCATGGCACTGCATATAATTACTCAGTTTCGAATTTTAAAACTTACGTAATACTTGATGTTTATAATTCATTCTCGGATTTTATTGATGTTTATAATTCATTTTCAGATTTTATTGATGTTTATAATTCATTCTCGGATTTTTATAGCTTCTCGATACCATTTTATATAAATATAAATTAGATAGAGGTTACCTCGCCTTTGCATGGGATTATGATTAGAATTTTGATGTTAATAAATATTTAAAATATATTCGTGTTTGTTATTGTAATATTTACCAATATTATGTATAATAACCACATCATATAGTGAAGGAGGCAGTCGAATGTACAACATCTTGATAGGTGGAGCAGCCGGACAAGGAATTGATACCACGGTAACGATCTTAGAAAAGCTGCTCAAAAAATCAGGCTATTTCGTCTATACAACCAGGGATGTCATGTCCCGAGTTCGGGGAGGTCACAATTTTTCAACCATCCGTTTTGGTAACGAAATTATTAGGTCCCATAGTCACCAGTTGGATGGAATCATTGCCCTTAACAGCGAGACAATTGAGCTACATCACGCAAAGCTAAAGGAAAATGGATTTATTCTATGTGACAGTAAGCTACGTGAACAAGATAACAAAATCATTCCACTTCCTATGGAGGAAATGGCAAAAGAATTAGGCAACCCACGTGTATCCGGAAGTATCGCTATTGGAGCCATATTAAAGCTATTTGGCGAGAGTTTAGATCACGCAGAAGATGTTATGAAAGTTTCCGTGAAGCAACTTTATTATGAAATTAATATTAAAGCCATTCATTTAGGCTATGATAAGGTGGATGCAAGATTTCTCCATAAGGGAGGAAACTTTCATGATTGGATGCTTCTCTCCGGTAATCAAGCGATTGCTTTAGGTGCAATCGCAGCTGGATTAAGATTTTATTCAGCTTACCCCATGTCCCCATCAACTAGCATTATGGAATATCTAGCATCAAAGAGTCTTGAAACAGATGTCTTGGTAGAGCAAGCAGAGGATGAAATTGCTGCTATTAATATGGCAATCGGTGCTTCCTACGCTGGTGCCAGAGCTATGACCGGAACCTCCGGTGGCGGATTCAGTCTAATGGTTGAAGCATTAGGACTATCCGGTATTGCAGAAATTCCATTGGTTGCGGTAGATGTTCAAAGGCCTGGTCCTGCAACAGGTCTGCCTACACGAACAGAGCAAAGCGATTTAAAATTTGTTGTTTCAGCCTCCCACGGCGAATTCCCTAGAATGGTAATTGCCGTAAGAGATCATGCGGACGCCTACTACCAGACTATTAGAGCCTTTACAATGGCAGATAAATACCAAATACCGGTAATTATATTAAGTGATCAATATCTAGCCGATTCCAATATTACTGTAAAACCATTTGATTTGCCAAATCTGCAAGATATTACTCCATATCTAGACAATATTGATATGGAACTCGATGAGGATTATCTAAGATACCGTTTTACTGAGGATGGAATTTCTCCACGAAGAATACCAGGAGAAACGAAAGCACTTGTGGCTGCTGATAGTGATGAGCACGATGAACGGGGATGGATTACAGAATCTGCTGATATTCGTACTAGAATGATGGATAAGCGCCTACATAAACTAAATAAACTAAAAGAAGAACTGCAAGAACCTGAATTTATAGGGGACGATAATTGCGAGATCTTACTGTTAGGATGGGGTTCTATGTATGGTCCTATCAAGGAAGCAGTGAAGCTTCTTAATAAGAAATACAATGGTAAATATGGTGCTCTGGTCTTCGGAGATATATTCCCACTACCAACGGCAAGATTACTAGAAAAAGCACCACTTGCTAAGCAGATCGTGAATATAGAGCAAAATGCAACTGGCCAATTGGCTGGAATTATCCGCGAATATACTGGAATTCAATGTAATGACAGTATTCTGAAATATGACGGTCGTCAAATTTCCGCGGAGGAGATTGTTGATATTCTAGAGAAAGGAGGCCTATAAGTATGTGTCAATTTCAAACTTATGAAACCGCTTGGTGTCCGGGATGCGGTAACTTTAGTATTTTGAAATGCCTTAAAAATGCCCTTGAAGAACTGGGTAAAGATCCGTCTAAAGTATTAATGGCAGCTGGTATCGGTCAAGCCGCGAAAACACCGCAATATATCAGTGCCAACAGTTTCTGCGGACTTCATGGAAGAAGCTTGCCTGCTGCCACTGCTGCCAAAATTGCCAATGAAGAATTAACTGTTATTGTAAATACTGGCGATGGAGATTCCTACGGTGAAGGCGGCAATCATTTTATACATACTATCCGAAGAAATATAGATATTACCCACTTTGTCCATAACAATCAGATATATGGGCTAACAAAAGGTCAGGCTTCTCCTACTACTGCCGAAGGTCAGATCACCGGTGTCCAAACCACTGGAAATAACAATATTCCATTTCATCCTCTTCTCTTGGCGATTGCCTCTGGAGCAGGATTTGTAGCGAGAGCCTTTAGCGGAGATCCAGAGCATCTGACGGCAATAATGAAAAAGGCAATTTCCTATAAAGGTTATGCTCTTGTTGATATTCTACAGCCTTGTGTAAGCTTTAATAAGGTAAATACCTTCCGATATTATAAGGATAGAGTCTACCACTTGGATGATAGCTATGATCCCACCAATAAGATGGCTGCTATAGAAAAGGCTATGGAATTTGATGATACAATTCCTATTGGTGTTCTATATCATGAGGAAATGCCGGATTTCCATGCCAAGAATGCGGTGCTATCCAAGGGCGGACAATTATACAAAAAGCAATGTGAAGATGCAGTATTGCAACGATTAATTCAAGAGTTTGTGTAGCTAATTGTGTAACCAATTAAGAAAGTACTAAGAATCTGGTATTTAATTTTAACTTAGATACAAGATACTGAAATACTATACATCCGTGATAGCTACCTTTTATAGAAATATAAAATATGCGTGTTGTAGTAAAGCCATTTCCCTTAATTAATGGGCTTTCTTCTTACTACAACACGCATTTTATACTAACTTATATTAGAAGCATTGGTGGAAGAAAATTCTCCTTATATTAATTCTATCAGATACCCATACGCCCCTTCTCCAACGGAACCCGATAACTTGCTCTCTTGTTACGAAGATAGGGAAAAACCAAAAACTATTGCCATTCACTAACCATATAAATGTGAAGCGATTGACACAATTTCTTAAATCTCTAGGTCTGCGTCTTGGGAACCCTGGTCCACGAAACTCCGTTCCAAATTCAGCTGGTCCTCGCTGGAATTCTTGTCTTTCTGAACTTGGTAATTCAGGTGTAAAGCTTGGCGGAGGACCCATTGGCTGCCTCATTTGTCCCGGAGGTCCTGATGGTGGTCCTGACGGTGGTCCAAATGGAGGTCCAGATGGCGGTCTAAATTGAGGACCAGACGGCGGTCCCGATGGTGGTCTAAATGGAGGACCGGATGGTGGCCGCTGCCCTGGAAAACCGCCTGGGGTAAATTGTTGATTACTCACCGGTGTATTTTTTTCAGAACTTACCTCATTTTTATTATAATAATCTTTAAACAATTTCAGATTCCTTTCCACAAAATATTTCATATATTACTTTATGAAACTTAAGAAGAAAGGTGAACGTTCTAAAATTCCTTTTTCTGATATATTCGTATCGCTATTTCATAGGAAATCCATAATGCAATTAATAAGACAATTGGTATAACAATAAATCGGTATTGTATTGCTATTTTACTTATTTCCAAAAGACGTGTCGGTATCTTAATCATTCCTGCATTTGCTGCCTTTTTAATGAAATAACCAATTACCACAGGTATCATATATACAGCGAAGAATATAATTCTGGCTTTTTCAATCCCCAACTTTGTTATAATAGGAAGCGTTATTGAATAGAAAAGAACAATAACCGATGCTGCAATATAGCAAGCCTCTAACCCTAGATAAATATTCGCTATTCCTAATATAAAGTTTAATACAATAGTAAATACAGTACTGAAAGCAAAGCTCAATGCAACTAGTAGCAACATAAGATAATATTTACTACGGACGATTTCCTCCCTACTGATCGGCATAGTAAGGGCATATACATCCCATTTGGCAACCTCATCATAGGCATAACTACTCATAGTTAATATAGTAAATAGCAAGGCAAAGATANTGGTAAAAGAACTAGCATCCTTTTGCGTATATGCCATGAAACCATAGATAAAGATAAATAACCCAAATATTTTTGTATATCGTTTTAAATTGATAAAATCTTTTAGCAACAAACCTAGCATTTAGAAACTCTCCTTTCCTCTAGTGATAAATAGCATAATTTCCTCGATTGTAGTCCTATCCACTTTAAAATTATTATATTGTCTTTGAAATAAAGCCTTATTCTTTATAAGAACTTCCGCACCATAACGATTCTCACGTACGCCTACAATATAGGCCTTATCAATTTGATTAACCTCATCTTTCTTACAATGAATCAGCCCATGTTGATAAATTAAATCATCCTTGTTTTTGCTAAACACAATATTACCTTTATGGATAAATGTAACGTAATCTGCTATCTTTTCAATGTCACTAATGATATGTGATGAGAAAAGAATAGTATGCTCTTCATCCTGCATAAATTCGAGGAAGATATCCAGTATCTCCTCCCGTACCATAGGATCTAATCCACTGGTTGCCTCATCTAAGATTAATAATTTGGCATGATGTGATAGAGCAATCACGATAGATAATTTCATCTTCATACCGCGGGAATATTCCTTCAAAATTTTCGTCTCTGGTAAGTTAAACCTCTTTATATATTCATAGAAGATTCTCTCCTCCCAATTGAGATAAATCCGTTGCATTATTAGGTTAATATTATTTACATTTAGATTGTCATGAAGGTTACTACCATCGAGAACAACTCCTATCAAGGCCTTTTTCTCTTTGGGAAGATTTCTAGAATCAGATCCGAGTATCGTTATTTCACCTTCATCTATTGTAATCAAATCTAAAATCGCCTTCATGGTTGTTGTTTTTCCAGCACCATTTTCCCCCACAAATCCCATAATAGATCCCTTGGGAACTTGAAAATTAATATGATTTAGCTTGAAATCATCATATTGTTTTACTAGATTATTAATAGTAATTGCAAATTTCGAATTTTCATTATTAGACGTATTAGATATATTGAATGTATTTGATTTACCTTTCATATTATCTATCCTCCTTATACAAAATCTGTAGAATTTCCTGCATCTCATCCAATTCGATGCCTCCGGCTTTCGCTCCTTCTACTGCTTTTGTAAGATAATCCTCAACAATTTTCAACTGCTCCTCACGTATGAACTCCATATTCTTCTCTGCAACATAACTTCCCTTTCCCACAACGGTATAGATAAAGCCATCCCGCTCTAAATCCTCATATGCACGCTTAGTTGTGATCACACTAATCCGCAATTCCTTTGCAAGCATCCGCATGGAGGATAGCTGTGAACCCGCTTCTAGTTCCCCATTTATAATCATTTGTTTTAACTGTGATGTTATCTGCTCATAGATCGGTTTATCACTAGCATTACTGATTAAAATGTTCAATTTTTCACCTCCAACATTCGACTTATCTCTTTCGTTTATTGATGAACTATCGTAGATTGCTTTCATTTAATATTATTCTATGCATTATATCGGGTATAGTGTATATATCGTTTATACACACTATACCACCTTCCCCTTTTGACGTCAATAC
>JGI24707J26582_10003966_pt1 | contig 10424 bp, 9 predicted proteins | sample BioPla1DNA1_FD_26582 | JGI IMG/M metagenome (IMG submission 26582) | reverse complement strand
GGTCATCACTATCTGCTGCAAGCAATTGTACAGAGTTATCAGATGGTTCCGGTACTGGGATTTCAGATAAATAATCATTTTTTTGAACTTCTGATGGCGATTGCGGTACAGATGTTTGTAATTGCGGTCAAGATTGCCGCACCCATCATAATTGCTATTCTGGTGGCAGATATTGCTATGGGCTTTATAGCTAGAACTGTTCCACAAATGAATGTATTTATTGTCGGACTTCCTCTCAAGATACTGGTCGGGTTACTGAGTTTGACCATCATGATGCCTGTGTACTTGTGGATTTTTAATGTGCTGTTTGCTAGATTTTTTACTTATCTGGATCAGATAATTAGGGCGATGGGGATNGGGTAATGGGATGAGTGAACTGCAACCCTGGCTGGTTGACCTGCAGCTTTTTGCTGATGATGGGGGAACTGGCGAAAAAACTGAAAAGGCTACACCCCGGCGGCGTCAAGAAGCACGACGTAAAGGGCAGGTATTCAAAAGTACTGACTTAAACGCGGCCATCATCATGGTAGCAGGCACAGCAGCCATCTATTTATCATATCCCAACATGATACAGAGCCTGCAGGATTTTACATCCTTATATTTGCTGGAGCGTACTAGTCAGGATTTTACGATTCAATATACCATCGAATTGTTGCGGGAAGTACTGTATTTGTTGGCCCAACTAGTGTTACCCATCATGGCCACCTGTTTTGTAGCTGCTCTGCTAATTACCTATTTGCAGGTAGGTTTTATTTTTTCGGGCGAGCCTTTGACTCCGAAGCTCGAAAGGCTTAATCCGGTGCAGGGTTTCCAAAGAATTTTCTCTAAACGGGCTCTGGTAGAGCTTACTAAGTCTTTGCTCAAAGTAGTGGTAACTGGTTGGATAGTATATTCGGTTATCCGCAAGTATTATTATATCTTTCCCCGTTTTGTGGATATGGAACTGGTGGCTACTCTGCAGGCTTTAGCCCTAATCATATTTGAGATGGCCATGAAGGTGGGTATCTTTTTTATTGTAATCGGTGTTCTGGATTTTATATACCAGTGGTATGAGCATGAAAAAACCCTAAAAATGAGCAAGTACGATGTTAAGCAAGAATACAAAGAGACTGAAGGTGACCCCGTCGTAAAGTCGCGTCAGCGGCAGATCCAGAGAGAAGCAGCTATGAGGCGCATGATGGCAGAAGTACCCAAGGCTGATGTGATAATAACCAATCCCACGCATTTTGCGGTAGCCCTACAGTATGAAGTTGATGCTATGGAGGCACCGGTAGTCCTGGCCAAAGGGCAGGACTTTATGGCGGCAAGAATTAGGGAAATTGCCAGTGCAAACGGGGTAATGATCGTAGAGAATCCACTTCTGGCCCGTACTCTATACTATTCGGTCGAGATTGGACAAACCGTGCCTGAAGAATTATATCATGCTGTGGCAGAAGTCTTAGCTTTTGTTTATCGGCAGAAGAAGAAAGTCCTTTAGGAGGATTTCTGATGGAGCAGAGGTCTACCTGGTTAAAATTTGTCGCTGAAAGAAGCGATGTACTGGTAGCTTTCATGGTGGTAGGGATCGTCATGATGATGATTATCCCTATGCCCACCTGGCTACTGGATATTCTACTGACTTTTAATATCTCCTTTGCTCTGGTCATTATAATAGTAGCGGTATTCAACATTAATCCTCTGGATTTTTCAGTGTTCCCATCTTTGTTACTCATCATGACCTTGTATCGGCTAGCTTTAAATATATCTTCCACCCGCCTTATCCTGCTACACGCACAAGCAGGAGAGGTCATCCACACTTTTGGGTCTTTTGTGGTGGGGGGCAACATGGTAGTGGGTTTCATAATCTTCCTCATTTTAGTGGTTATACAGTTTATTGTTATTACCAAAGGAGCGGAAAGGGTCGCTGAAGTAGCAGCTCGTTTTACTCTGGATGCTATGCCGGGAAAACAGATGGCTATTGATGCCGACTTGAATGCAGGTTTGATCAATGAAGATGAGGCCCGTGATCGCCGCAAAACCATTCAAAGAGAAGCAGATTTTTATGGGGCTATGGATGGTGCCAGCAAATTTGTAAAAGGAGATGCCATTGCCGGTATCATAACAGTAATAATCAATATTGTGGCCGGCCTTATCATTGGTATGGCGCAACGTGGTATGCCCGCTTCTGAGGCAGTAGCGGTTTATACTATACTGACGGTAGGAGATGGTTTGGTCACACAGATCCCTGCTTTGCTGATGTCTTCGGCTACTGGTATTATTGTTACCCGCAGCGCNTCACAGGCCAGCTTGGGCAAAGAGTTATCTCTGCAGATATTCAGCTATCCAAAAGCTTTGGGCTTGGCGGCTGTTATACTTTTCATTATGGGAACTATCGGGATGCCCCGCGTGCCAATGTATTCTCTGGGAACCTTTTTCTTGGTACTCTATTTGTTAGGCCGCAATGCTTTTATAGCGGAAGAAAAGCCTGAATCCACTGAGGAAGTGGCTGAAGCAGAACAAATAAAGCGCCCCGAAAACGTGATGGAGTTGCTGCAGGTAGAAAAGATGGAAATGGAACTGGGCTATGGGTTAATACCCCTGGTTGATACGGATCAGGGTGGAGACTTATTGGATCGCATTGTCATGATAAGGCGTCAGTGTGCAGTGGAACTTGGATTTATAGTACCCCCTATCCGCATTCGAGATAATATGCAGTTAAAGCCCAACAGCTATCTGATCAAGATTAAAGGAGCTGAAATCGCTGGTGGTGAATTAGTACTGGACAGCTATTTGGCCATTGGCCCCGATATTGAAAAGGATATGGATTTGTTAGGGGTAGATACCACTGAACCAGCCTTCAATTTGCCGGCTCGTTGGATCAGCACAGCCCAGAAGGATCAGGCAGAAATGAATGGCTATACGGTGGTTGATCCTCCTTCAGTCTTGGCTACCCACTTGACATCTTTGATAAAGAGTCATGCCTTTGAACTCTTAGGACGTCAAGAGGTGCAAAATATGGTAGATTATATCAAAGAGCAAAACCCAGCAGTTGTGAGTGATTTAATACCTGATTTGATCAGTTTGGGTGAACTGCAGAAAGTTCTCTCGAACCTGTTGCGTGAACAGGTCTCAGTTCGTGATCTAACGACAATTATGGAAACTTTGGCTGACTATGGTCGTTTGACCAAAGACACCGATGTACTTACCGAATATGTTCGTCAGGCCCTACATCGCCAGATCACGCACCAATATGCCGGCGAAGACAAAAAACTGCAGGTGCTGACATTGGATCCATCAGTCGAGGATATTCTAAGAAGCTCAATACAGCAAAGCGAATTCGGTTCCTATCTGGCTGTGGATCCCGAAGTAGCCCAGTCAGTGATAGACAAAGTGGCCCATTATCATGAAGATCTTATTCGTAAGGGTACCACTCCTATAATTTTGTGTGCGCCCATTTTAAGAATCTATTTCAAACGCTTATTAGACCGTTTTATGTCTGATTTTGTGGTTTTATCCTATAATGAAATTGACTCTCAGGTGCAGGTTGAGGTGGTTGGGATGGTGACAGCATGAAAATCAAGAAATTTTTAGCCAGTGATTACCGCACCGCTATACGCCAGGCCAAAAGCGAAATGGGACGGGATGCTATAATCCTTCATTCCCGCCAGGTTAAGCGTAGTGGTATCATAGGCTGGTTTACTCCACCCCAAGTTGAGATAACTGTAGCCATGGACGATACCTTGCAGGTATATGCTGATCGATCCAGGCAAAATATGGCTGCTACTTCCTGGCCTACGGTTGCTCCGGTTAAGCCCGTACCTGCCCCGCAGACAGATACTGCCAAAGAAATGGAACTCTTGGACGAGATCAAGCGCATGAACTATCTCATGGAAGAGATGAGAAATCAGTTGCATGAGGTTGAGAGTACTAAAGGCTTGTCCCAACCTGTCCAGGATTTTTACCAAACCTTGATCAAGAACCGTGTAAAACCTGAGGTAGCAATGAACATAGCTATTAGCGTTCAGAATCGACTGCCGCAGGATCCGGGCATTGAAACCGAATGGGCTTACGAAGTGTGTCTACACACATTACGGGAATATGTAAAAAACATTAGTCCCATTGGTGTTAGTCATAGCAAAACCGGCCGATTGGTTTTTTTGATTGGTCCCACCGGAGTAGGAAAGACCACTACTGTAGCCAAGTTGGCCGCCAAAATGACTTTTTTAGAAGGCAAGAAAGCCGCCTTGATAACCCTGGATACCTACCGTGTTTCTGCCGCTGATCAACTGCGTACTTTTGCTGATATAATGGGGATTCCCCTCAGCGTAGTCTTTTCAGATACAGAGATATTGGAAGCCGTGGATCAGTATCAAGATAAAGATGTGATTTTGGTAGATACTGCGGGCAGCAGTCCCTTTAATCAAGAACAGATAGGAAATTTAGAACGCTTCGTTAAAGTAGCCCAGCCTGATGAAATCATATTAGTATTGAGTGTTACTACCGACAGTGATGATCTATTGAACATATATCACCAATTTGAGTCGATCGGCATCGATAAGATCGTTTTCACCAAGCTTGATGAAGCCATGACTTTTGGCCAGATACTAAATGTTCTTTATGAAACCAGGAAACCGATAGCCTATGTGACCACCGGACAAAATGTGCCAGATGATATTGAAATCCCGGATTCTACCTGTTTGGCTAGGATGTTTTTGGGTGAGGAGGTAATGGAATGAGGGATCAGGCGGAGCGTCTGCGGGAGATGGCCAACCAGGTACGTCAGCAAATTGAAGCCGAGTTACTGCAACCTCATCACTCTAGAGTTGTAGCTATCAGTAGCGGTAAAGGGGGAGTCGGGAAAAGTACCCTGGCTCTTAACCTGGCCCTTGTTTTATGCGCCCAGGGCAAGCGAGTTTTGCTCTTAGATGCTGATATGGGTATGGCAAATCTGGATATTATGCTAGGTATGGTGCCAAAATACAATCTTTTCCATATGATTCAAGGGAAAAGGAAGCTAGAGGAAATAATCATTCCCGGGCCGCAAGGTATGTCAATTATTCCCGGGGGTTCAGGTATTCAGGAACTGGCTAATCTTCCTGCTGGTGATATGAAGAGACTGTTGGTTGAACTAGGTAAATTGGACAATGACTATGACTTTATGATTCTGGATACTGGAGCGGGCATATCCCAAAATGTGACCACATTTCTCTTGGCTGCTGATGACGCTATCATCATTACTACTCCTGAGCCTACTGCACTCACAGATGCTTATGGAGTGCTGAAAAGCATGGATCGCGCTTGTTATGGAGGTAAGGTTTATCTGGTGGTCAATCGTGTAACTGATGATTCCGAAGGCATTCTGGTAGCTGAAAAGTTAAAAATGGTATCGCAAAAGTATCTGGATGTTGATCTGGTAGATCTGGGTCACATCATTAATGATGCCTGTGTCAGTGAGGGTATCCGACAGCAGCAGCCATTTGTAGAAATTTATCCTCGTAGTCGGGCCACCCGCAATATAGTGAGGATTGCTGAAAAACTATTGGCAGCCCATGGCGAGCAATCTCTGTCCGATTTACCTGAGACTAAACCAACTGGAATAAAACACTTTTTCAGGCGGATCCTAAGAAGCCTGCAATAGATTGGCAATGGGGGATAACTAGAATGACCGGGGATGACTTGCGGGTAAATCAGCTGTTAGAGATCGAAATGGAGTACAATGAAAAAAAGGTGATATTTGCCAGCCGGGTCGAAGAAATTGAACAGGAATACCTTGTGATAGCTGCGCCTATTCGCAAGGGAATACTGCAGATGCCACCAAGCGGTACCGAGATTTTGATACAGTTCAGGCATCGTGAAACCCTTTGGGGATTCCAAAGCCAGGTAATTGCGAAACGTCTGAGGCCGATTCCGGTATGGCTGATAAAGAAACCGTCCAAGTTCATCAAATTGGCCCAGAAACGCAATTGGGTTCGCTTAGACGTTACGTTGCCTTTGCAGTTTGAGTTTTTGGATAGAGATGATGATGAAAAATATGAGGGGTTTACCGTTGATATAAGTGGTGGTGGCCTATTATTAAGTAGTTATTATGAATGTAAGACTGGAGAAAGGTTAAAGCTCGATTTACTCTTGAATGAAGAAAACACCATCTCTTTGGTAGCTCGGGTTGTGCGTACTTTTGACAAAGACGAAAAGGCATTACAGAGATACCGAGTGGCTCTGGAGTATGAAGACATAAGCGAGATCCTGCGAGATAAGGTTATTAAGTTTGTGTTTGATAAACAACGTGAGAATATACGTAAAGGACTGCCTAATTAGAGGGGGGATTCATAATGGCAATACGTGTTCTAGTAGTTGATGACTCCGCCTTTATGCGAAAGGTAATCAGTGATATTGTTAATAACGATCCTCATCTGGAGGTCGTAGGCAAGGCCAGAGATGGGGGGGATGCTCTGAAAAAAATTGCCGAACTAAACCCGGATGTTGTCACTATGGATATAGAAATGCCCAGTTTGGATGGACTTTCTGCCCTGAAAGAAATAATGAAGACTCACCCGGTACCGGTCATCATGATCAGTAGTTTAACTCAAAAAGGTGCCGAGCAGACTTTTCAAGCTCTGCAACTGGGGGCGGTAGATTTTATAGCTAAACCTTCCGGCCAAATATCGCTTGATATCGACACAGTTAAAGACGAAATAATTAGTAAAATTAAAATTGCGGCAGGTACTAAGAAAAAAATAGCGAATTTTAAGTATCAGACGGTAATAGATCCAGTTCGTTCCATGACTACGTTAAAGAAACCGGATCGAAGCTCGACGTTGGATAAATTAGTACTTATCGGTACTTCGACGGGAGGGCCCAAAGCTCTTCACGAAGTAATACCCAAGCTACCGGCTATCACTAATGCGGCTATTCTGATCGTTCAGCATATGCCGCCTGGGTTTACCAGATCTCTGGCCGAAAGACTGGACTCCATTTCACAGATAAAGGTGAAGGAGGCGGAACACGGCGAAAAAGTTATACCTGGCTGTGCCTATATTGCTCCCGGTGATCATCATTTAACGGTTAGCAGACCGGCTTCCGGTCTGCGGGACTTGTATATCAATCTAACCAAGGATCCACCTCGGGGTGGTCATCGGCCATCAGTTGAGCCTATGTTGGAGTCAGCCGCCCAACACTTTTGGTCGGATATGATCTGTGTAATCATGACCGGTATGGGAAGTGACGGTAGTCAAGGAATACGCTTAATCAAGGAACGAGGCGGTAAAATAATTGCCGAACATCAATCATCCTGTATTGTATATGGTATGCCCAAAGCAGCTGTTGAAACAGGCTGTGTTGATAAAATAACTGTACTCAAAGACATCAGCAGTGAGATCTATAGAATGCTGTAAAGATAGGCGTTTGTAAATGTGAGATCTGGAGGTGGTTGGCCTTGAAAATGGATATGACACAATATTTGGATGTTTTCTTGGAAGAGTGCAAAGAACACCTGGGTAATCTAAACCAACAGCTATTGGTTTTGGAGAAAAACCCCGGTGACTTGGCAGCCTTAAACGAAATATTTAGAGCTGCCCATACCTTAAAGGGCATGTCTTCTACAATGGGATACGAGGATTTGGCTGATTTAACTCACCATATGGAGGATGTGCTGTCAGATCTTAAGGAAGGTCAATTGCAGGCTGATTCATATGTAGTTGACACTCTGTTTCAGTGTCTGGATCGAGCCCAACTGATAATTGATCAAATTGAAAGTAGCGGGACTGCTGATTACGATAACCAGGATCTTATTGAGATACTGAGTAAAATAAAGGACGGACATTATTCGGATGCCATACCAGTAAGTGAAGAGCGGCCCCAACTTAATGTGAAAAATGAACTAGAGGCATCCTTTGATTTTGCCTTGAATGCTTACGATCTAACTGTCTTAAAAGAGGCTGTCCTGAAAGAGTATCACATAATAGCTCTACGTATAGCCGTTGATCCGGGTTCATTAATGAAATCGGTGCGAGCTTTTATGGTCTTCAAGGCTTTGGAAGACGATTGTGAAGTATTGAAATCTATTCCGGCGGTACCGGAGTTGGAAGACGGTAAATTTGATCAAACCTTTGATTTAATTGTGATAACCCAACTACCCGTAGATGTGATAATCGATCGACTGGAACACATATCCGAGGTTAGGGTGGACAGCTATCAAGTGCTAGATGTTGACCAATTAACAGTTTCTCGACCTAAAGAAGTGGAGATACAAACCAAAGATCAATCTGAGGAAACTACCGATATCAAAAAGAGCCATAAAACAAAACAGACGGTGCGAGTAGACATTGATCGTTTGGATAACTTAATGAACTTGGTGGGAGAACTGGTCATGCATAAAGGCCGTTTAGGCCAAATTGCCACTAGCCGCAAGATAGTCGAGTTAAACGAGACTATGGAGCAGATTGATCGCATCAGTACTGATTTACAATCAGTTGTAATGAAGGTACGCATGGTGGCGATAGAACAGGTTTTTAATCGTTTCCCGAGGATGGTCAGAGATTTAGCCAAGGAGTTAAACAAAGAGGTGGAATTCCTACTGGAAGGCAAGGAAACTGAGCTGGATCGTACCGTTATTGACGAGATAGGAGATCCCCTTATTCACCTACTACGTAACGCTATTGATCATGGCATTGAAGCACCAGCGGTGAGAGCNGCAAAATGGTAAACCGCGCCTAGGGACTATCATCCTGCGGGCTCGCCATGAAGGCAATAATGTTTATATAGAAGTGGAAGATGATGGAGCAGGTATACAAACCGACCGAATTAGACAAAAAGCTATCGACAGAGGATTAATAGGTNCTAAAGAAGCNGAAGAGATGACCAATGAAGAGGCNATTGAATTGCTTTTTAGCCCAGGATTCAGCACTGCTGAAAATGTTACCGACATTTCAGGTCGAGGTGTAGGACTGGATGTAGTTAAAAGTAAAATAGAGTCTCTGAATGGTGAAATGCAGGTAGAATCTAAGCCCGGAGAGGGAACTAGGTTCAAAATCAAGCTGCCCCTGACCCTGGCGATCATTCAGGCTTTAATGGTGTCGGTTCGTGATGAAATATACGCTATTCCACTTAGCTCCGTAAATGAGACTACCATACTACTCCAGGAAGAAATTAAAATGATTCAAAACCAGGAAGTGATGGTGCTCAGAGGCAATGTTCTGCCCCTATATCGCCTGGATAATTTACTTGAAGTACCAGGAGAAAGTCAATCGGAAGAACTATATGTGGTCGTAGTTCGCAAAGGAGATAAACAGGTTGGTTTAGTGGTTGATACCTTAATCGGCCAACAGGAAATTGTCATTAAATCATTAGGTAAGGTCTTGGCTGGAATTCCCGGTATTGCTGGAGCCATTGTAGCCGGGGATGGTAATGTGCGTTTGATTCTCGATATATCCACTTTGTTTTAGAAGGGAGGAGCATTATGCAGGATGTAATTGATATCCGGTCAAAGGATGATTATCAAGAAGACGATGAGATGCAGGTAGTTGCATTTCGACTTGGCAATGAGGAATATGCAGTTGATATACTTTTTGTACAGGAAATAATTCGTTTGCTGAATATCACGAGAGTGCCTCGTTCTGGGGAACACATTGAGGGAGTCATAAACTTACGCGGTAATATAATTCCCATTGTCAACCTGCACTTCAGATTTAACCTGCAAACCTCTGAAAATCAGGAAGCTAAGCGCATTATTGTATTCAAATTAGATGAATTTCAGGTGGGCATAATCGTGGATGAGGTTTCGGAAGTTTTACGTATCCAAGGCCAGAGCATAGAACCGGCCGCTAAAGTCTATGGTACATTGGAAGCTGATCATATAAGAGGCATTGCCAAGGTGAATGAACGGCTACTAATCCTTCTTGACCTTGCCAAAGTCTTTGAGGCAGGGTGGTGAAAAGCGTGAGTGATTATCAGGACTTATCAAATATGCAGATGGATGCCTTAAAAGAGATTGGCAATATCGGGGCGGGTAATGCGGCTACGGCTTTAGCCCAAATGATTAACAGCAAAATTGATATGAGTGTTCCCGAGGTAAGTATATTAGAATTTGATAAAGTTCCTGAGTTAATTGGAGGCGCTGATATATATGTGGTCGGAATTTACCTGACCGTATCAGGTTCGGCTCCAGCTAGCTTACTATTTATTATACGGGTAGAACAAGCTTGTCGTCTGGTAGATATGATGATGGGACAACCAGTCGGGCATACCAAACCACAGGAAATGAGCGATATGGAATATTCGGCCATGATGGAACTAGGTAATATTATTTCCGCCACCTACTTGAATGCCTTGGCCATGTTTACTCAACTTACTATGGCCCCGTCAGTGCCAGCCCTGGGAATGGATATGGCAGGTGCCATATTAGATGCTATTTTAGCTCAGTTTGGAGAAGTAGCTGACCATGTTTTGGT
>JGI24707J26582_10003964_pt1 | contig 10428 bp, 5 predicted proteins | sample BioPla1DNA1_FD_26582 | JGI IMG/M metagenome (IMG submission 26582) | reverse complement strand
AGCCCCAGGGCGCCATATATGGGAGCGAACTGCGGATCGACAACCTCGCAGATCACCTTCTTGATCCCCGCCTGCTTCGCCAGCACGCCAGCGATAATATTGGTGCGATCGTCGCCGCTCACTGCAACAACGGCATCGGTCTGCTCCATCTCCTCCTGCCGGAAGAGATCGATGTCGGTGGCATCCCCCTGCAAAATGAGAGTGTGGGAGAGCTCCCGGCTGAGCAGCTCGCAGCGCTCCTCGTCCCTCTCCACGAGTTTCACCTGGAAAGGGCTGCGGCTCTCCTCGAGAAATCTGGCCAGCTCAAAGCCGACCATCCCGCCTCCGAGGATCGTGATCCGGCTGATCCTGATCTGCTCATGCAGCAGCAGCCGGCTGATATCCTTCAGCGTCTTCGGGCGGCCCAGAAGGTATACCCGCGAGCCGGGTTTGATCGTATCTTCGCCGCCGGGGATAATAAATTTTTCTTCTCCTTCGCTGATCCCTACGATGATGCAGCCGGGAGGGAGATCGAGATGGCGGAAGGGCTTCCCCACAATACCGGTCTCCGGGCCGGCGATGAGGCTGAGCATCATCACCCGGCCCCGGCTAAAATATTCGATCTCGCAGGCCTCAGGAAAATGAAGCATCCGCGAGATCTCATAAGCGGCGCTCCTCTCAGGACTGATCATCAGATCGATGCCCAGCTGCTCCCGGGTAAGCACAGCGGAATCGAGGGCATAATCGGCGTTGCGCACGCGGGCTACGGTAATGGTGACACCGTAGCGTTTAGCCAACATGCAGGCGATAATATTGATCTCATCGCTTTCCGTGACGGCGATAACCATATCGGCGGACCTGATCCCGGCCTGCTCCAGCGCCGAGGCGCTGGCGCCGTTATCCTCGATGACCATGACATCGAAGCTTTCGTCCAATCTGCGGGCCTGTTCGGAGTCTTTCTCGATGACGGCTACATCAAAATCTTTCTCGGAAAGGTTGCGCGCCAGCTCCGTCCCCACCCCACCGCCGCCGATAATAATCATGTACATAGCAAAAACAACCTCCCGCCTGCTTCATAGTACCCCGATATTATCACAAAACGAATTGGAATGCGCTCCCTTTGAAGGGAGTAAAAATATTTTTATCGGAGGAATTCGACAGGTAAAGGGGGCTTTACCCTCTACCCGGGCCGTCGGGGACCATGGAGAGAGGCCCGGAGAGCGGATCGCCACGGTAAGCGTCCTCACCGGAACGGGGATAGATCAGAGGGCGCTCAAGGCCGGCGGGCAGCGATCGGTCTAGGGAGCGGTAAACGGCGGCGAGGTGTTTGCGAAAAAGGGCTTCAAAGGGAACAGCATGAAGATAAGGCATGCTGTCGATCCACCAGGGAAAGTCGCTGCCCTCGGCGATATAGATATAGCGCAGCGCCCTATTCAGCTTTTCATCGTCCCGGGATCTTTCCCGGCGGTAACACTCCACCATTTCTCGCGCTTCCAGGAGGTACTCCCAGAGCAGGTTCTTGTTTTCGGTGCCGATCCAGCGGGTTAGGCTGTGATCGACCCAGGATCCGGTGAAAAGGCGGTCGATTACCCGCTGCGGCGGATCAAGCGCCAGGTACTCGCTGACGGTACAGCACTGCAGGAGCGGCTCCTCGCTAAGGCGCTGATAGAGGCTGTGCAAAAAAGGGCCCTTGTCACCGCGGTACCACTCCCAGGCGTTCTCCCCATCCAACGACAGGGTCACCAGGTGGTTTTCCGGGGACCAGGCCAGATTCTCGCGTATCTTCTGCAGGCGATGGACCAGATCGGCGGCGGCCTCCTCNGGAGAGAAGTTCTGGTACTCAAACCCGATGCGGTTGGAGAGATGGTGATCGCGGAAAATCATGGCGATCTCCCCGCCGACGCCGCGGACACGGTAGGGNCGGTAGAGNAGATCGCCGTTCAGGACATGGCCGTAACCGTCCCGGATGATCTCGCTGTTCAGCGAGTGCGCCAGAATCTGCTCGTCGCTGATGGACCAATCGAAGCGATAGGCCGTCATCAGCGCCACCGTTTCCGGGCTCACCGCCATCTCCGACGGCCAGAGGCCCCGCGGCCGGGTGCCGAAGAGTTTGCGGTACTGCTCCACAGCCAGAGCCAGCTGGGCGCAGGCATCCTGCGGGTACTGGAAGCGGCGCGGCAACGGCAGCCCTGGGGAGGCNCGCAGGGCGCTACAGCTGTCGATGAGCAGCGGCAGGATGGGATGATAGTAGGGCGTAGTCATCAACTCGATCTGCCCCTTTTCCTGTAGCNGGCGGTGCAGGGGGATCACCCCGTCCATCAGATCACCCTGACGATCCATGACCAGGCGGCGCTCCGCCTCGGTAAAGCCGCGCCCCTTCTCCACCAGCCCACTCAGAAGAGGGTCGCTGTGGCGGATCTCCGGATCGATCCAGGACAGGTTAAACCAGACCTGCAGATCACGGTAATCCCCAGGACGGAATCGCTCCCGGGCGGCGCCGGTCGCAGCGGGCTCCCGTGTACGGCCCTGGAGATCGAGGAGTTCCCGGTAACGCGGATACTGCCCGATCACCTTATCCCAGTGAATATCGAAGTAGTGGTGGAGCAGGTAATCCTGCTCGGGGCCGCTCAGCGTCTCTGCGGGCTTGTTTACTTTCTGGTAATAATCTACCCCCCCAGCCCCGTAGCACTGGAGTTGCTCCAGCAGAGAGGGGGTCAGGTTGAAGGTCTGGTGTATCTGCGGGTAGCGCTCCAGTATCGCCGCCATCTGATAATAATCCTTCGCAGCATGGAGCCGCACCCAGGGCATGATCAGCTCGCCGCTCTCCCCGTCGCGGTAGAAGGGCTGGTGCTGGTTCCAGACGAAAGCGACATAGAGAGGCCGCTCGCTCATGACTGCGCCCCTTTTCCGGCGAGGAGCGCCTGTCGCTTGCTTCCAGCCACCCGGGAAACCTGCAGCTGCAGGCTCACCGCCCAGTTCCCGCCCCCGTCCAGCTCGATCCTCCACCGGGGCAGCAGCAGCGACTGCTGGTAAGATCGCTCCAGGCCGTCCTCCGAATTGGAGATCGTCTCCACAGGCATCCGCCACAGCAGCGCCGGTTTGCTCCAGGAGAGGGTGAGGGCGAGATCGCGCCGGCGATCGATGAGCGATATCTCCTTCACCGCTTCTTCAGCGCCGCGGGAACCCAGCAGGCGATCCTCGAGCTCACGCCCGGGGATAAGGTAGTAACGCTCTTCGTCCGATCCCGAAAGAAAAGCCAGATTGAACTCCACCCCAAAATGGAAGGAAGCGGGCGCTTCCCTCTCGTTGAGCAGGTGGTAATCCACCTGCAAGGAATCTTCACCCCCATAGAGGGTCACTGTTTTCTCCATCTGCACAGGCTGTTCTTGGGCAAGGCCGCCTTCCCGGCGAAAGGTCACCCGCACCCCTTCGCCGGGGTGATCTCCCCTCGCCGGAAGTCTTTCTACCTCTGTCCCAGCGGACCGCGCCAGGTAACCGCGCTCCAACCCTTCCCCCTTTTCAAATTCCCCGGGGGAGCTCTCCTCCCTGAAGAAATGCTCGATCAGAGCGCCACGGGGATAGGGGTCGTAGAAGAGGCGCTCGAGAATGCCCTCCTCTTTGACCGCCCGCCGGTGATGGATTGACGTCACCCGCTCTTCCGGCCCGGGTGGCGCTGCCGCCTCATCGAGGTATTCCTGGTGATAGGGCTCGGGACGGCGGGTGAAAGTATCTAAAAAATTAACCGCCCCCTCCCGCCAGGAAAGCTCCCAGAGGCTGCCGCCCAGCCGTGGCGAAAAGAGGAGGCCGAAGCGATCCGTGGAGATATAGAGCTCCTCCCGTCCGCTGAAAAGGTAGTCGCCGCGCTGCACCGACAGATAGGGCGGCCGGTGCAGCTGTTCGTTGATCACTTTCTCGGCTCCTAGGAGTTTTTCCCATATAGCGGCGCGCAGGAAGTTCAGGTAGAGGCCGCCGAAGACACCATGCCAGTATGCGCAGTTGCACTGTCCCGCCCAGAGAAGCTGCTGCGCCCGGTCGCGGCCTTCCCCCTCGGGAAGTCCCGCCCAGAGCCGGCGCACCGCCAGCATCTTCTTGTGCAGGCGGTTGCTCTCGGGATAACGGCTGAAAAAATTGCGCCAAAAACCGCCGGACCACTCCTTCATTTCGCGATAAGAGCCCGCTGGCAGATAGACCGGCCCCCGCGGCGGAAACAGGCGGCGGTAATCGGCAAAGGTCACTACCTTCAGCCAGCCGGCATGCTCCTCCAGAAGCGAAAAAAATTGTTCCAACCAGCCCTGCCCATAGACGGCCTCATAAGTCCCCGGCCAACCGCCGAATTTTTCACCATCATCGGCAAGCACAAAGAGGCGCGGCCGCCGTTCACTGCGGCGCTCCTCGAGGTAAGCGATGGTATCGCCAGGCTCCTCGAAAGGGATCAGGTAGCGCAGCCGTTCATTGATCGGGAAGATATCAAGGGGATAACCCTCTTCTTCGGTGCGGTAGTAATGATCCCGGTTTGCGTAACCAGCATCATGAAAATGGCTGTCGTCCACCGCCAGGTACTCGATCCCAGCCTGGCTGATGGGACGCGGCAGATGCGGCTCCCAGACCCTCTCGGCGAGCCACATCCCCCGCGGCTTTACGCCGAAAAGATCCTCCAGCCGGGCGCTCATCATCTTGATCTGGCCGATCTTGTCTTCATCGGGGATCGCCGGCAGGATCGGTTCGTAGTAGGCGCCGCCGAGGATCTCTACCCGGCCGGCTTCGATAAGCGCCTTCAGCCGCCCGATAAAATCAGGTTTCTTTTCGATGATCCAGTCCAGCAAGCTGCCGGAGTAATGCAGCGCCACCTTGATCGAGGAAAAACGCTCCAGAACTGCGATAAAGGGCTCGTAACTCCGTGTGAAATTATCCTCAAAGACCTCATCAAGATTCCCCACCGGCTGGTGATTGTGCAGCGCAAGGGTGAAGTAGATCCTGTTGCCTTTCTCTGCCATCTTCGTCTCTTCCTTTCTCCCGTATAAAGCGGGCCGCCTCCTCAGGCACAATTTCGTTGATATAGACTCCGCTGCCCATTTCAAAGCCAGCGTTGATGCCGACCCGGGGATGAATCTCGATATGCCAGTGATAATAGGGCAGCGGCGGGCTGCGCAGGGGTGCAGCATGCAGATAGTAGTTGTACGGCGGATCATCCAGGGCCTGCGCCAGCGCCCGCAGTACCCTTTCGAGGATCGCAGCCAGCGCCGCCCGCTCCTCTGCGCCGGTCTCCAGAAACGAAGCTCCGTGCCGTCGGGGCAGGATCCAGCTCTCGAAGGGGCTGCGAGCAGCGTATGGGATAAAAGCGCTGAAGCTTTCGTTCAAAGCGATGATCCGTTCCATTAAAACGCACTCTTCTTCGAGAAGCCGGCAAAAAGGGCAGCCTCCCCCGGCAAGATACAGTTTTCGAGTCTGCTCCAGTTCCCGGCGGAGCAACGGCGGAACGAAGGGGAGAGCGATTATCTGGGAATGGGGATGCTCCAACGAAGCTCCCGCCCCGGAGCGGTAATTGCGGAAAAACTGAAGATAGTGCAGCTTCGGATCGCCTGCCAGCGCCTCCCCGCGCCGGTGAAGCGCCTCGATAACCAACTCCATCTGCCCGGGGGGAAAACTGCCAGGCTGGCGGTTATGCAAAGGGCTCTCCACCAAGACTTCATGGGCGCCGTAGCCGGCGGAAGCGGAATCGTTTGCCCGAGGCCTTTCCTGGGTCCTTTCCACCGCCGGATAACGATTCGGTACCACCCGGACCTGCCAGCCCCTTTCATCGGCCGACACACCGCCGCTTCCCAGCGCCAGAAGCTCCGGGGGGGTCATCGCCTCGTTGCCGGCGCAAAAGGGGCAGCCCGCTTCGTAAGCAGGCCCGGGCTCCCTTTTACTTTCACTCCCGCTTAAGGCAGCTATGGGCCGCCGGGAGCGCTGCGGGGCGATGATCACCTGCCGCCCGGTGATAGGATCACAGCGAAACTCAGACAAAGAGGCACCCCCGCAACATAGTCCAGGCGATAAAACCTGCTTACTGCTGACGGCACGAATATCCAAAGGACAAAATTCAAATTTAGGTTGCCCGCGGCAGGCTCTTTTATTCCCGCTTAATGGAGCCGTACCGGCGGATATATATCACCGCCCATAGGGAATAATAGCTTTGTAATTAAAACCTGCCCGCCGGTATTACGGTTAGCTGCAGGGCAGGCCCTCTAAAGGTTTTAACGATCTGTCTGTCTGTTAGGAGGTTGACGGTGGGCCATACGGAGATAAGCTCTTTGAATCGCGGCCGCTCCCTGCCGCATTTTTATGATGAGGACCGCCTCGTGATCCTGCCCCGGGACCCCCGCTGTATCTTCGCCTACTGGGAGCTGAGCACAGCAACTCGAGAAAGAGTCGAAAAGCAGGCGGGAGGAGAGCACCAACCCTCTTACGTGCTGCGGGTCTACCAGCATGCCCGGAACGATGCCGGGAATACGGAGAGCTATTTTGAGCTCCATCCCGGCCGGGAGGATGCAAGCTGGTATATCACGGTNCCGGAGCCGGACCGGCTTTATTCCGTTGAACTGGGCTGGATATCGCCGCAGGGTTCTTTTCAGGTTCTTCTGCATTCGAACAAGATCCGCACACCCCGGGACAGCATCAGCGAGATCATCGATGAAGAATGGCAGCTGCCCGATTGGAAAGCGCAAAAACTTTTTCGCCGTATCTCCCTCCATCATCTCAGCTCGGCAGAATTTATGCGGCGGGTAAAAAAATAATCTCAAGCAAGACGCTGTCACAGCCCTGACCAGAAGGAGGCGTTTATCTTAATATGGCTCAAGGTTTTCTCGCTATAGTCCTGCACGCCCATCTCCCCTATGTCCGCCACCCCGAACACAGGCGATCCCTGGAGGAGAAATGGTTTTTTGAAGCGATCACCGAATGTTATATCCCTCTACTCATGGTATTTGAACAACTCCATGCCGAAGGCATCGACTACCGGCTCACCTTTTCGCTTTCGCCCACCCTGGTAGCGATGCTCGAAGATCCCCTATTGCAGGAACGCTACCGCGACTATCTCCGGGGGCTGCAGGAGCTGACCCGGCTGGAGAAGGAACGCACCGCCGGCGATCCCGACTTTGCACCCCTCGCTGAACTTTACCGCAAGCATTTCGATGACGCCGCCGCCTACTTTGATCGTTTCAACGGCCGCCTCACCGGCGCTTTTCGCAGCCTCGCCGAAAAGGGCTGCCTTGAGCTGATTACCACCGCCTCGACCCATGCCTACCTGCCGCTGCTGGTGCAGCGAGAGAATATCTACGCCCAGCTGGCCAACGCCGTTCAATACCACCAGACCATCTTTGGAGAACCACCGCGGGGAATCTGGCTGCCCGAATGCGCCTATGACCGCGGGCTGGAGGAGATCCCTGCCGAACTGGGCCTGCAGTACTTCATCACCGCCACCCACGGCCTTCTCTACGCCTCACCGCGCCCAAAGTACGGCGTCTACAGCCCCATCCTGACAAAAAGTGGCGTTGCCGTCTTCGGCAGAGATCCGGAGACCTCGAAGCAGGTCTGGAGCTCCCAGGAAGGTTACCCTGGTGATTATGATTATCGCGAATTCTATCGCGACATCGCCTATGATCTGCCCCTCGACTATATCGGTCCTCATCTTCATCCGCCCGGCATGCGCAGCGATACAGGGATAAAATATTACCGGATCACCCGCGAAGGGCTGGAATACAAGGAGCCCTACCGCCCCGAGAAAGCCCGTGAGAAAGCGGCCCAGCACGCCGGAAACTTTATGTTCAACCGGGAGCAGCAGGTCAAATACCTAGCCGCGGCGATGGGGCGTCCCCCCATCATCGTCGCCCCCTACGACACCGAGCTTTTCGGCCACTGGTGGTTCGAAGGGCCGCAGTGGCTCGACTATCTCTGCCGAAAAATCGCCTGCGACCAGCAGCATGTCAAGATGATCACCCCCGGGGAATACCTCGATCTCGGTTATCCCCTGCAGATCGCCACCCCTAACCCCTCCAGCTGGGGCGACAAGGGCTACCATGAGTTCTGGCTGAATGGAAGCAACGACTGGCTTTACCGCCATCTGCATAAAGCTGCAGCGGAGATGATCGCTCTGGCCACCGCTCACACCGAAACCGACAAGCTCACCGAAAGGGCGCTGGGCCAGGCGGCCCGTGAGCTGATCCTGGCCCAGAGCAGCGACTGGCCTTTCATCATGACTGCAGGCACCATGGTCGAGTATGCCCGCAATCGGGTTAAAAATCACCTGATCCGCTTCAGAGAGCTGATCCGCCAGATCAAAGAAAACGCTATCGATCCCCACTGGCTCGAGGAGCTGGAGCAGACAGATAATCTCTTCCCCCATCTCGACTATCGCCTCTACCGGAATATGGAGACCACCGTACCCGTAGAGATACCCGCAGGCGCAAGCATCCCCTGATGAAACACCGGAAATGAAACATCAGGGACGTACCTTCCTGTTGCACTGGTTTCCGACAGTGAAAAGATATGCAACAACAAGGATCGTCCCCGCTGTTGCATCTGCTGTACAAAAAAAGAGACAGCCCGCGGCTGCCTCACCAGGGAGAAAAAACCTGAGACCGGCAGCCTGGCAATCCCCGGGGGACCCATAGCTTTGCGTCACTGCCTCGCGGCAGTTTTGCCCTTATCGGTTAACAATCACTTCACAAGTTTATGATACAATATGCAGGCGCTCCCTGCAAGCCTAAATTTCCCATGATGCAACATTGGGGACGTACCTTCCTGTTGCATTACTACTTCTTCACCTCTTCTTTGCGGAGGCTGTCTATCTTCTGCACGTAAAGATCGGTGAGCGAATCGGAAAACTCCTCGGAGCAGGCTTCGCTGTAAATATGGTAGGAAGGCTTTTCCGGATCGGGGAGAACCAGCGCCCACCCCTGGGGATGGTAGATCTTCAAACCATCGATCATCTCCCTCTCCTGATCCGCCGATTCCTGGATGAGGCGGCGCATCACTCGCCCCTTCATCGTCCAGGGGCAGGGGATCTCGCGCTCCTTGGTTCTGATTGTGGGGATCTCTTCCAGCAGCCCCGTCAGGGTGAGATCCTGTCCGGCGAGCAGATCGAGCAGGTAGATCAGAACGGCGATACCGTCAAAGGAAAGGGTCGCGGAAAGATTGCCGGAGCCTTTCCGGGAATCCCCGCCCTCGCTATCCGGCATCATGAGGTGACGCGGCGCCCCCTTCGTTCGCCGGACCCGCCCCTGATAGCGCTCGGCCAGCCTTTCGACAACCTGCGAAACATGCACCGGCACAGCCATGGTTCCGCCCCGCCGGGCCCGGAAAACGAGCAACGAAAGTAGGGCGGTATAGAGATCACCCCGCACCGCCCTCCCTCTTTCGTCAAAGATCAGCGCTTTTTCGCCCCCCCGGGGGATTACCACTCCGAGGGTGGCGCTGTTGTTGCGCACCGCCGCCGCTAGATCGCTGTAGCGCTGCAACGGCAGGTTGTCCCCCGGGCTGCCGCTCCCATCGGCGGAGTTCCCCGTCCCCGCAGCGGCATTGACCGTGATCACGGTGCAGGAGAGCTCCTGAAGCAGAGGGATTAGAAAACGGCGCAGGTAAGGGGTGGGATGACCCAGGACCACCCGCAGCCCCGCCCGGGCCAGTTTTTCCGGAGAGATATTCCGCAGCAGCTCGCCACGGTAGGGCTCCGCCATATCNGGAAGGCGCAGGGGNTCTCCCAAGGCATCGCCCGGAGCGCGGGGAAAATCTTCGCGGCAGTAAAGCTGCTCGATCTTGCGCTCAAGACTGCGGGAGAGCGGCAGCCCGTCAGCNTCAAAAAAGGAGAGGCGGATACCGTGTTTCTCTTCGGGTGATTGTGAGAGATGGATNCCTCCCGCTGCACCGAGGTATGTTGTCGCCCGCCGGGCCATGGGGATGAGCAGNTCCCCGGCATCGAGAACCGCTGCCCCCGCAGAGAGCAGGCCGGCAACAAGGGCTTTCTGCAGGGTCACNGAGGGCCTGTCAGCATCGCTGCTCACGAGAACCGGCCCCTGCAAGAGCGAACCGGAAATGGCNCCNAGNCGGACNACCATCTCCGGAGTAATATCCCGNTTGATCTCTCCCCCGATGCCGTAGCGGCCGAACAGCCCCCGTGGAACATTGGCCCCCCAGATCAGGCTTTCCCGCAGGGTAATACCGCTTTCAACAACCTTGTTGGGCCATACCTTCACCCCGGGCTTGATCACCACTCCCTCCTCGACGACGCTGCAGTCACCCACTACAGCCTCCTCGTAAAGAGCGGCACGGCGGCCGAGCTGGGCGGCGCGGCCAAGGATCCCACCCCGCAGAGCGGCATCGCGGCCGATATAGGCCCCTACCCAGGTGAGCCCCCTCTTCACTGTCGCTCTTTCCGCTACCCGGGTATGGGAGCCCAGGACTGTGTCGCCG
>JGI24707J26582_10003959_pt1 | contig 10437 bp, 9 predicted proteins | sample BioPla1DNA1_FD_26582 | JGI IMG/M metagenome (IMG submission 26582) | reverse complement strand
GTCATCTCTACAGATTTCACGATGCGGGATGCGGTCAACATAAGCACCGCCCCGATCACGAGAAAGCCTATCCCGCCGAAAAGCGCTGTGAGAAACGCCCTTCTGGCGATGGTCCTGTCCACAATATCCAGGGCAAAGCCCAGGTTCACAGCTCCGCGATACTCCTCCTCGACATACAGGGGCATAATCATGTCGTAGATCTTGATGTCTGTTCCGGGATATGTAGAAAGCAGATAGAAGTTGGACCGCCTGCGCAAGGCGTCCAGCTTGCTGCCTTCGCTGAACAGCTGCTCCTTGGTGAGGCCGCCGGTTGCAGCCGCAACCTGCTCTTCCGCGTCCAGGACAGCCGCGTAGGCCAGGGTGGCGCCGCTGGTGATGTCCGCTACCAGGTGCTCCGGGCTGAACTGATCCGTGAGGGCCTGGACATCGTTGGCTTCAATCCCTACCTGGACCATATAGCCGCCTGGCGCCCTGCGATACCCGTATTTATAATAATTGTCGCTCTCGGAATCTTTCCTGATGTCCTCCACCAAATGGTCCTGTCCGCTCTGCAGGAACAGGTATACAGGATGATCCCGGGGAGCTTCCCAGTTCAGGTACTCACTGTAGGCGGAGGCGATGATTACGCCCTGGGGGTTGTACCAGTGAATGGCGTCGATCCCCAGCGATTCCGCAATCTCAGTGAGAATCTCATCGTTGACCTCCTCCAGCTGAACCACAAGCTCCCCTACTGTCAGGATCTTGTCGCCCAAGAGGGCGTTGATCGCGGCGATTGATTCTGTATTGCTCTCGATGCGCGCCTTGACGTGCTGGGTAATAGACAGCCCCGCCAGGCGTTTGGATTCCATAATTTCATGGTACGCTGACTGGAGGCTGACCAAGGCCAGGGCAGCTATGCCCAAAAACACCAACAGCAAGGGAACAGTGACCAGCTTTGTTCTTACAGAGTTCAGTCTCTTCATCTTAAGCCCTCCTGCTCTGCCTCTTTACTCCCCAGCTTCGTAGGACTGTTCAAACCTCCAGGCATCCCGGCACATTTCAAAGACTCCCCGCTTGGCCTCCCAGCCCAGTTCTTCCCGGGCCTTGGTTACATCGGCGTAGCATTCGGCAATATCCCCCGGCCGCCTCTCTGCAATCCTGCAGGGGATTTTCAAACCGTTTGCCTCTTCAAAGGCCCTGACCAGCTCCAGGACAGATGTGCCCCGGCCGGTGCCCAGATTGTAGATATGAACGCCGGGCACAGCCTTCTCTAAAGCCGCCACATGCCCTTCCGCCAAGTCTACTACATGAATATAATCCCTGACGCCTGTTCCGTCGGGGGTGGGGTAGTCATCGCCGAAAATCCTCAGTTCCTTGAGGATGCCTTTGGCCACCTGGGTAATGTAGGGCATCAGGTTGTTGGGAATGCCCTGGGGCGCTTCCCCGATCAGGCCGCTCTCATGGGCCCCCACAGGGTTGAAATAGCGCAGCAGCGTAACTGAAAGCCCGGGATTGACCCGTGCGACGTCAGTTAAAATCCTTTCGCACATCGCCTTGGTCTCGCCGTAGGGGTTGGTCCTGGGCCGCAGCTCCATCGTTTCCAGGAAAGGCACCTGGTTGTCGCCGTAGACGGTTGCCGAGGAGCTGAAGACAAAGTGCCTGACACCGTGCCTGATGCAGTTGTCAATGAGGACTATGGTGCTCAGCAGATTATTGCGGTAATACGCCAAAGGAGCTTCCACTGACTCCCCTACCGCTTTAAGGCCGGCGAAGTGAATCACGCCGTCCGGTTTGTGGGTGGCAAAAATCAGGTCCATCACATTGTCATCTGCGGCATCTGCCTGGTAGAACAGGGGCCGCTTGCCGGTGATGGCCTCAATGCGGTCCACCGTTTCAGCCTTGCTGTTAACCAGGTTGTCGACTATAATCACGTCATGCTTGCTGTTTAAAAGCTCAACGCAAGTATGACTGCCGATATAGCCTGTTCCACCCGTTACGAGAATTAGCATCTTGTTTTCCTCCACTCTTGCTTACTCGGCTCCTGCCTGGACAAGCTTCTCGACCAGGATCGAAATCTCCCAGGTATCACCGCAATCATAGACATAGTCTATCTCATCGCCGACCTGCAGGCAGGATCCGATCTGAACCTGATCCGGGCTGTAAACTGCGGTGCGCAAGTTTTCCAGCTGCTGTTTTGCAAAAGGCGTGCCCAGGGCCAGCAGGGCGTTAGTTATCTTCTCCTCATTCTCCAAATAATCCTGGTGAACTCCGATCGCCATTTCATCATTTGTCACTTTCATTTTATGGCCCGGCAGATGAAAGATGTATACATGGCTGTCCGGCCACCCGAAAATATCCCGGATCACGGCATGGAGCTGCGCAAAGCTTGCCTCGGCAGAGATCTGGGCACTGCGGGCAAACAAGGGTTCAGAGTTTTTAAGTTCCACTCTGACCTTATAAGTCTGCATCCTTTTCCTCCCGACGTAGTTCTTCAATATGCTCATGGGCTTCCTTCAGACCGGAGCCCGTCTTGGCCCTATACAGCTTGATTGCTTCAATCCGCTCCCCCTGCCTGACCAAGTCCTTCAGCTCTTCCTCGATCTGCTCCAGGGCTTCTTCGTGAAGGCCAAGGTGCTTGCTGATCTGCTTCAGCTGCTGATTGGCTGCGTCCATGCGCTGGCTTAACTGGTTGAGCGTGACCAATATGGCGAGCACCGCACTGATGAACACAATTACGAAAACGATAGTTTCCATGGCGAGCCTCCCTCCTAATTTACCTGTTTGTTCTCCCTAATTTGCCATTTTCCTGCAAAAAAGTCGCGCCAGTTCTCAGGCAGGAAAGCGTTTCGCAAGTAGAGAAAGATGAACCCGAACTGAAGGAGGAGATAAGCATTGAAGTTAATCTCATGGAATGTTAACGGTCTGAGGGCTGCTGTGAAAAAGGGCTTTCTGGACTTTTTTCGAGAAATTGATGCCGACTTTTTCTGCATCCAGGAAACCAAAATGCAGGAAGGACAGCTTGAACTTGACCTGCCAGGCTATGAGCAGTTCTGGAACAGCGCCGTTAAAAAGGGATATTCCGGCACAGCCGTTTTTGCAAAACATAAGCCGCAGAATGCAATCTACGGACTGGGCATAGAAGAGCATGACCAGGAGGGGCGTGTCATCACCCTGGAATACGACTCTTTTTACCTGACCACCTGTTACACTCCCAACTCCCAGCGGGGACTGGCCAGGCTCGACTACAGAATGGGCTGGGATGATGCCTTCCGCGCCTTCTTAGGCGATCTGCGGGCCCACAAGCCCGTCATCGTCTGCGGCGACCTTAACGTTGCCCATCAGGAAATCGACCTGAAAAACCCGGATACAAACCGGAAAAACGCCGGTTTCACCGATGAAGAACGCCATAAATTCACAGAGCTTTTGGACTCGGGCTTTATTGACACTTTCCGCCACTTCTATCCTGACAAGACAGATGCCTATACCTGGTGGTCCTATTTTTCCAACGCCAGAGAGCGGAACATCGGGTGGAGAATCGACTACTTCCTGGTGTCTGAAGAACTCAAAGAAAACCTGAAAGACGCCCTGATCCATGACCAAGTCTTCGGCAGCGATCACTGCCCCGTAGAACTCCAACTGGAGGGACAGGCCCTCACACAATTTGACGAATAACGTAATCGATGGGATCCTTGACAAAACCCCCTGCGTGGCGTTAAAATACTGAAGGGAATTAATAAGTGACTCACTTATATTTATTCTAAGAACGCAGGAGGTCGATTTGAGTTGAATATGTTTTGTTTCCAGTGCCAGGAAGCATCCAAGGGAGTTGGCTGCACCATAAAAGGCGTGTGCGGAAAGGATGCGGTCACATCCAACCTGCAGGATCTTTTGATCTACACAGCCAAGGGCATTGCCAACATCGTGGTGCAGAATAACCTGAACGCAGCTGAGCTTGGTGATGTGAACCATGAAATCTTAACCAGTCTTTTTGCCACCATCACCAACGCTAACTTCGATGAAGATTCCATTGAAGGCCAGATTAGGAAAATGCTCAAAATCAGGGATGAACTCCGGGAAGCTGCAGGGGACGCTTCGGCCCTGCATGATGCAGCTGCTTTCCAGGTGACAGACCGGGAGGACATGCTTGGCAAAGCTGCGGCAGTAGGCATTCTTTCCACAGCCGATGAAGACGTGCGGTCCTTAAGGGAACTGATCACCTACGGGCTGAAAGGCATGGCAGCCTACGCCCACCATGCCCTGAATCTAGGCCAGGAAGATGCAGAGATCTATGCCTTTATTTATAAGGCGCTGGACGCTACCCTCAATGATGGGCTGAGCATCGATGAGCTGGTGAGCCTGACCCTGGAGACAGGCAAGTACGGCGTGGATGTCATGGCTCTTCTGGACGGAGCCCACACCTCCCGTTTCGGCAATCCAGGCATGACCGAAGTCAACATTGGCGTTAGGAATAATCCCGCTATTTTAATTTCCGGCCATGACCTGACGGATCTAGAGCAGCTGCTCGAGCAAACGGAAGGTACCGGCGTAGATGTGTACACCCACAGTGAAATGCTGCCCGCCCACTACTACCCTGCCTTTAAGAAGTATGAACACTTTGTGGGGAACTACGGCAACGCCTGGTGGAAGCAGGTTACAGAATTCGAATCCTTTAACGGTCCGATCCTGTTCACAACGAACTGTATCGTACCTCCCAAAAAAGAAGAAATCCGCCAACGCATTTTCACAACCGGGGCAACCGGCTATCCAGGCTGCACCCACATCGAAGCAGACGAGGACGGGAAAAAGGACTTCTCGGCCATTATCGAAATGGCAAAGTCCTGCCCTCCCCCCGTCGAAATCGAAAGCGGAACAATTGTAGGCGGCTTCGCGCATCACCAAGTCTTTGCCCTGGCGGACAAAATTGTGGAGGCAGTGCAGTCCGGCTCCATCAAAAAGTTCTTTGTGATGGCCGGCTGCGACGGCAGGATGCAGGCAAGGGAGTACTACACTGACTTTGCCCAGGCGCTGCCTGAAGACAATGTTATTTTGACTGCGGGCTGTGCCAAGTACCGCTACAACAAACTGAACCTCGGCGATATCAACGGTATTCCCAGAGTGCTGGACGCAGGACAGTGCAACGACTCCTACTCGCTGGCCATGATCGCCCTCAAGCTTAAGGAAATCTTCGGGCTGGAGGACATCAATGAACTGCCCATCGTCTACAACATTGCCTGGTACGAGCAAAAGGCCGTCATCGTTCTGTTGGCCCTGCTGTACCTTGGGGTTAAGAACATTCACCTCGGGCCTACCCTTCCGGCTTTTTTGTCGCCCAATGTGGCCAAGGTCCTGGTGGAAAACTTCAGACTGGCGACCATCGACACAGTCGAAAACGATATCGAGCTCTTCCTTGGAGCGTAAGTATGCAAATACCCGCACAGAATCTGTGCGGGTAACTTTTTATGCGCTGCTGCTTTGAGAAAGATAGATTGCTTCCAATTTGGCAAAGACCTCTCTGAGGAGCTTCACCTGGCGGGCAATAGGGTGGTTCTCGTCCTCCATCTGCTCTGGGAAGTTTCGTGCCGTCAGTTCCAAAATCTCGTCATTCTCAGCACGGTACTTGGCAAAAATGCCGGCCGCCCGCTCCGTAAATCCCTGCTCCTTTTCTACCCAATTCAGCAGGTCCTTCAGGTTGGCAATCCGATCAGCGAGCTTGATAATGNCCCCGTCCTCCAGGGCAAAGAGGTTTTTCAGATAGCCGTTTTCCTCTCCCTCTTTCCGGGTAATCAGATCCAAGAGCTGAGTTTCCTTGGGTCCCAGCCCCACCATGGACTGCACCCGCTCCAAAGTATAGCCTTCCTGGGCATAGTCTTCCACAACATCATGGAGTATCGCTACGTTGAGCAGCCTGATGATCCTGATATTGTCCTTCTGCAGATGCAGGAAACAGTAGCTGACTACATCCAGGGGATGCTCCACACTGAACTTATCCAAACCCTCCCTGCGCGTTGTGCCATAGAGTTTCTCCACTAGTTCCATGGCGGTCGTTTGACTCACTCGTTCTGATCTCCCTTCACAGCAATATATCGACGGTTCTGATTGCACACTTCGTGATCAGGCTGTGAGTCCCTTCTGCTAAAATCAAACTTTTCTTAAAAAGTTTCCCAAACGGGCGGCAGCACCAGCTAATCCAGCTTGAGATCACCCCGGGCCTGCAACTCTTTGAGGATCTGCTTAAAGAAGGCATGGTCGATTTTGTACTTATAACGGTAAACAAGGTAGCCGGCGAGGATGAAGATCAGGGGCAGAATCATCATGGCAAACTTCATAATCCACAGGCCCTGGGCAGTAACATCCGCGGGTGTGGCTGCATCGTTGATGCCTGAGATAATCACGGTTGCCCCTACAATACCGCTGGCGATGGCCCCGCCGATCTTGTTAATAAAGGGCTGGAGGCTGAAAGTAACGCTCTCATTGCGCTTGCCGAGCTTCCACTGGCCGTATTCCACTGTGTCCGCCAGAAACATCAGCATCAAAATCTGAATAAAGGCCTGCCCAAGGAACATCAGAATACCTGCAGCGCCGATAAAGATCATGTTCATGGGGGAGAAGAAGAAGATCAGGTATCCGGCCACCACCAGGGCGGTAGCTGCCGTGTACAGGCTGTGGCGGCTGAATCGTTTGCTGAAAAGGGGAAAGACTGCCAGCGCACCAATTTGGGAAATGCCGAGGATTACCGCAAAAATGGAATACATCCCCTCATCGCCGTAGGCGTACTTGAAAAAGTACAGCCCGAAGCTTGTGGTTGTCACATAGCCGATCATAAACAGCGACATGGAAATCGCGGTATAAAGGAGCTGGTCATTGTCTACAATTGCCCGCAGCATGCCCCGGAGGGTTGTGACTTCTTCCTGCTTGAAGGCCTCCCGCTGCTCCCTTACTCCCAGGAGGGTGATTGCCTGGCCGAGCCACATGATGCCGACGATAATCACAGTAAACACTGTGTAAGCGTTGACCATGCTCCCCAGCCTGCTGCCGAGCATCGCAGTAAAGGGAACAATGCCTGCCACCACTGTAAAGAGGCCCACATTGGCGCAGATTTTGGCAAAGGATCCAATCTTCTCCCGCTCCTTTTGATCCATGCTCAACGCAGGCAGCATGGACCAATAGGGAATGTCATTAATGGTATAGGTTACGCCCCAGAGAACGTACAGTATGCCGAAGACTGCGATGAAAGCAGGGCCGGTCAGGCCGAAATCAGTGAAGAGCAAAACGGTGATGATGCCGGAAGCAAAGGCGCCGAAGGCGATCCAGGGCTTGAACTTGCCGTACTTTGTCTTGGTGTTGTCGACAATCACGCCCATAACCGGGTCATTTAACGCATCAAAGATCCTGGCCAGCAGAATAATGCCGTTGATCCACCACAGAACGGCGCTGGAAACACCCAGGATATCTGTGAGGAAAAAGATCAGATACATCGTCACCATGGCGTAAACCATGTCCCGTCCCACTGTTCCTAGACCAAAGGCATAAATGTTGCGGTTCGTCCCTGTTTTCATTTGATTTCCTCCTTGTCTCCCCTGCTAACCTAGGATTCTTTCAGGATCACGGCCTCATAGGGCTGCAGTACTCCATCGTAATCCTCCCGTTCATAGTTCGAAAGCGCCAGCCTTGCTCCTGCCCAGGGCAAGCTGCGCTCCCGGGGGGAGAAGTTCAGGATCACGGCCAGACTTTCTCCGGCATGGCTGCGCCGGTAAGCAAAAAGGTCCTTCTTGATCTTCAGGGCCTCGAAGCTGCCGGCTTTAAGCGTCTCACTTCCAGCCCTGAAAGCAATCATCGCCTTGTACATGCTGCGGATCGAGTTCGGATCATCCAGCTGCGACTCAACATTGATCCTGGTGTAGTTGCTGTTCACCCCAAGCCAGGGCTCGACGGTGCTGAAACCTGCCCAGGGTCCTGCATTCCACTGCATCGGCGTGCGGGCGTTATCCCTGGAAGTGGCCTTGATCATCCGCCATCTTAACGCCTTGGGAAACCCTAGGCGCTTGGCGATGGCATAGATATTGCGGGACTCCACATCCCGGAGCTGATCCATTGAGGTAAAGTCAAAGTTGGTCATGCCAATCTCCTGGCCCTGGTAGATAAAGGGCGTTCCCCGCAGGGTCAGGAGCATGATGCAGAGGAGTTTCGCTGACTTTTCCCAGTACTCCGCATCGCCAAAGCGGGAGACCGAACGGGGCTGGTCATGGTTTTCAAAGTAGTTGGCATTCCAGGGCAGGGCAGTCTGCCACTTGCTGATGCTCGCGGCAAAACGACCGGCGTGGAATCGTCGCTTAAACCATTTGACAATGTACTGGTCGGTTTCCATATGTTCAAAGGAAAAGAGCATATCCAGCTCCTTCCGCTCAGGGTCCGCCAGATCCAGTGCGGTTTTCGGAGTCACAAAGACGGTCTCCCCGACAGTAAAACAGTCGAAGTTGTCCAAGACGTCCCGGCGCAGCTCCCGCAGTATTTCGTGGGTGCCTTCCTGGGAGAGGTAGTGCTCGCTGCCGGTCAAAATCAGGCTGGGCCTGCCGTCTGCCAGGCTGGATTTATACAGGATGTTGATTACGTCGCAGCGGAAGCCTGCGACCCCCTTATCCAGCCAGAAACGCATAATCTCTTTCACTTCCGCCATCACCCTGGGATTGCGCCAGTTGAGGTCGGGCTGATGCTTGGCAAAGAGGTGCAGGTAGTACTCGCCGCTCTTTTCATCATACTCCCAGGTTCCGCCGCCGAAGAAGCCGCTCCAGTTGTTAGGCGGCTTTTTTCCCTTTCCCGGCCGCCAAATGTAGTAGTCCCGGTAGGGGCTGTTCTTGTCGCGGCTTTGCTGGAACCAGGGATGCTGGTCCGAGGTATGATTGATGACCAGATCCATCACAATCTTGATATCCCGCTTCTCGGCCTCGGCTAAGAGCTCCTCCATATCCGCCATTGTGCCGAACTCAGGGTTAATGTCCTTATAATCGCTGATATCATAGCCGTAGTCCACATTGGGCGAAGGATACACCGGGCTCAGCCAGATGATGCCTACGCCTAAATCCTGGAGGAGATCCAGCCGCGAAATGATCCCCTGCAGATCGCCGATGCCGTCGCCGTTCGAATCCTGGAAACTGCGGGGATAAATCTGATAGACAACCCTCTCCTGCCACCATTTCAGCACACTCATCAGCCCCCTTGNCTTTCCTACAGAATCTGCCTCAGGAACTGCCTGGTCCGCTCTTCCCTGGGATTTTCNAAGATNTGCTCCGGAGGGCCGTCCTCCACGATCACCCCCTGGTCCATAAAGATGACCCGGTCCGCCACTTGCCTGGTAAAGCCCATTTCATGGGAAACCACCAGCATCGTCATGCCCTCCGCGGCCAAGTCGGCCATGACATGGAGCACTTCGCCAATCATCTCCGGATCCAGGGCGCTTGTCGGCTCATCGAAGAGCATGATTTTCGGGTTCATGGCCAGCGCCCGGGCGATGGCAGCCCGCTGCTGCTGTCCCCCCGACAGAGTGCCGGGCTTCTTATGGGCCTGGTCCTTGATTCCCACCCGCTCCAGGTAATGCAGGGCGATTTCCTCCGCCTCCTCTTTGCTCAGGCCCCGCACCCTTCTGGGAGCCAATGTGACGTTATTCAGAATTGTCATATGAGGATAGAGATTAAAGGACTGGAAGACAAAGCCCACCTCCCGCCTGAGGTTAACCAGGCTCTTCTGCCCTTTGAGTTCGACGCCGTTAACGACAATGCGCCCCTCCTGGATTTCTTCCAAGCCGTTTAAAGTCCGAAGCAGGGTGGACTTGCCGGACCCGGAAGGTCCGATCAGCACCACGACCTCGCTTTCCTGCACCTCAAGGTTTACTCCCCTCAGTACATGCATTTTGCCGTACCATTTATGCACGTTTTCCATGGTAATAATTGCAGAATCCAATTGTATTCCTCCAATGCCGCTTCCTGGCACATAGTATTTTGCTGAGCCCTCCTGGGCATAATATTGCGATTTCGCCTTTCGCCATGGATATCCCTTTATTTGAGCAGGCAGGAAAGTTATAATAGAGAAGGTGTGTTAAATTAACAATTTGGGAGCGAAGACAGTGACTTTTTTGCACGCACATCTCGGTGAAATCGCAGCTTTAGCCACAGCCGTCTGTTGGACTCTAAACGCCATGGCCTTTGAGGATGCAGGGAAAAGGGTTGGTTCCCTTGCTGTGAATTATCTCAGGTTTTTTGTAGCCTTTCCCCTCCTGACTGCCGCCGCCTTTTTCACCAGGGGAGCAGCCTTCCCGGCAGATGCATCTGCTTCAGCCTGGTTTTATTTGTCAATCTCGGGCTTAATCGGCTTTGTCCTGGGCGACATCTTTCTTTTTCAGGCGTTGGTTGAAATCGGCTCCCGCATTTCGCTTTTGATTAAGTCCATGGGCCCTCCCCTGGCAGC